>CEPW01118249.1_pt1 | contig 17400 bp, 5 predicted proteins | sample 356211 | NCBI WGS metagenome assembly CEPW01 (sample SAMEA2620021, study PRJEB7988) | marine metagenome | biome: marine biome (ENVO:00000447); feature: deep chlorophyll maximum layer (ENVO:xxxxxxxx); material: "saline water (ENVO:00002010), including plankton (ENVO:xxxxxxxx)" | depth 25 m
GAGCTGCTGTTGGTATTTTTCTTCCCATCGTCGTTTTGAGCGTTCATCTCCGAAGACGACGAGGAACGACACGCGGTTCCACTCCTCCTCTTTGGTGCGTTGTGTTCGAGAAGAACACTTTTCGCGGCGTCGACGCGGCACCATCTGGAATGGCGACGACGCACGAAACCATCCGTTCTACTTCTACTTCTTCTTCTTCTTCTTCCAATCTCATCATTTCGAGAAAAGACACCACAACACGACGGTAGCTCTCTCGACGCGCACGCCCCGCGCATTCTCACAAGGCCGCGTCAAAAAGAAAAAGATCCCCAAGTTTGGGCTTTTGTCGATGGCGGTGTACTCGGTACTCGGTGGTGGTAGTAATCGATCGATCGATCGATCGATCGAACCAAAGCGGGGACTCTCTCTAAAAGGTCGTCCGTCGTTTTTTTTGTGTCGGTTTTTGGAGTGCCTCCTTTTTTTACGCGTGACTTTTGAGATATTTTTTTCCCACGTTTTTAAAGTCCCTTCTCTTCTCTTGTGTTTGTCTTTTTCATCATTCGAAAAAAGTAAAAAAATCTTCTTCGGTCAAGTGAAGAAGAAGAATCGACCGCAAAGAGACACCAACCAAAAACCCACACAGATGTTTGACAGAGAGAGAGTTTTGTATTATTTGGAGTGAGACTCCATACCACACTTTAAAAATATAATAACACCAAACGCCAAAAAAAGAAAAGAAGAAGAGAAAAGAACGCCTCTCTACGAATATGGGCTTCCTTGGAATTGGTCGACGACGGAAATCGGACGCGGAGAAGGAGGAGGAAGAGCGAGCGCGAAAGGCGAACATGCCGTGGTACGCGAGACTTTTCGGGACCGAGTGCTGCGGAAACCGAGGAAGGAAGAAAGATGAGAAAAGAAACGATGGCGCGACGGCATCGGATTAGAAAAGAAAAAGAGAGAGAAACGTGGAGTAATTCGATCTCTCCTCTGCGCCGTGCTTTCTCTCTATCAATCTATCTATCTCTCTTCTGTACGCCCGCACCCACAAGAGACGCTCGCATCGCACGCGACGAGAACGGCAGCGATGAATAAGTATGTAAACATATATGTATGCACGTGAGAGAGAGAGAGGACGAGAGACAGAAACAAGAGAGATACTGTTTTTTTTTAGTAGTTTGTACGAGTACCGCCAATGAAATTTAACAACAACAAATGCATTTTTTCCACTGTAACGAACTATTCACTCCACAGTTGAGGAAGCGTAGCGCGCGAGCGCGTTATCAATAATTCCCAACTGAAATGATCGTCTTTAAAGACAAAATAGCTTCGGTTAATCGCCCAACTAAACTGAACGTGACAAGAACAACGCTGAATAAACAAAGCAAGACGATGCACCGTCTTCGGGTGAACAAACGAGAACCGCCTCGTCTTCTTTTCTTTTGATGTTGCAAAGACAATAAAGTTTGCGTGTTTACTCTGTGCTCGCCGAGATCCACGCGATCAATGTTGGCGGAATTTGCAGTTTTCAGCAAACTTTCTGACATCATCGCGGGAGAGGATATGGGAAGTTTATTGTGAACGTTCAAAGACGTTGTCGTCGCGAGCTTCTTCGTCGCCAACGTCGGTTTCTCCGACATCGACGGTTTTTCTGTGCTCAAACTTCGCATTAAAAATCTGTCGACGTCGTACGACGCAGACTCTGTGTTAATCGTACCATTTGGACCGATTAATCTCTGCAAACACTCCTTCGCAAACATTTGCGCCATGGAAGGTACCGGATCGCCCGCCCTTCCCGTTGCCGTTTGTAACATTGCACGAAGTTCTTCCACGACGTTTGCCGCCCGCAAAGCCGAATGGTGCGCCGGATGAGACGATAAGCCAGATAACGCGCGGCATGCGTCCACGAGCGCAGCTGAGGACTGGTGCTCGGTATCATCGTCGTCGTCATCGTTCGTATTTTTCTTGCGGCCACTCCTCCGAGTACCAAAACCTTCGCCGTCGTCGTCGTAATCGTCATCGTCGTCGTCGTCGTCGTCCTGATAATCGTTTCCCCCATCACTATTTTCTGAGTCGTTCTCACCGTCAGAATCGTGCTCGGGTGGCTCTAAGGACGCGCACAAAACGTAAGCGCCTCCAGATGCACAGAAGGCGCTCGCCGCTTGACTCGGTGGATTCGCTTTCTTTGTCGTTTGCGCACTTCTTCCGATAATTGCGGCGAGCTTGAGTAAATCCAATACCCCTAAAGTTCTCGCAGGATCGTTCTTCTCGACGACTCGTAAACCGAGCCATCTCGCGACTGATGTGCCTATATACTTACCAATCGGCAGTCTATCGTTTTTCAACAGTTCGCATGCGTAATTTTTGTCGTTGACTATGCGAGCAATCGTCGCGAAAGCCAACACGGATGTTTCCTTGTTCGTCACGCTATGCTCACCTCCTGCTCCGCCGTTGTTGATACTAGTACTACTATTATTACTATTACTATTCTCTCTTGCATACGTCTCACACAACGTCGCAAAGGTTGTTTTCGCGTGTCGCTGTAAATAATTCTTGTTTTCTAACAGCGATGACAAGCGATAACTGGTCAAAGTTGCCCGATGCCGAGCTATAGCCGACGCGCCCGAATTCACCTCGGCGATTTTGACTATGCTTTCAATAGCCTTCTCGCCAATCGCTAACACCATCGTTTCTGACGCTGAATTCGAGGACGAATACGTAGATGATTTATCGCTCGTGTTACAGAGCGACGCTATGGCCCAAATCAAAGATTCCGTCGCCTCGTCTCTCGGAGAGAAATGAAACAACGCTTTCGTCAATGCGTCAATCGCTCTCGCCTGCCTCAACAAATGCCTCCCTTTCAAACTTTGCCCCGATAACAAAACAATCAGTTTCGCGCAGTAATCCAACAAATGCGTCGTCTTCGTCATTCCTCCTTGTTGCGACTGCAACAAGGCGCGTTGGAGTAAAGTCACGAGCGGTTCCGAAACGCCTTGGTTCAAAATCAACTTTGTGTTCTTCCTGTTATAGAAACTAGTACTACTACTACTACTACTACTACCACCGGTGTTAGTATTACTGATGTTTGTTTTCGCTCTGCAAATGTGAATCAAAGCCATCACGGCAGCTTCCGCGCACTCTAACCGTTTCGACATTAAACAGTTCACTAGCAAAAGGCAACTCTCTTTTGTCACCGGGAAAAACTCGTTCCCTCTGGACGCCGACGGGAGAGATTGCTGATGATGATGGACATTCGAATGAGAGGAAGGCGAATCCAACTCTTGGCTAAAATTCGCTAAGCTTTTAATCGCCAGATAGTACGATTCACCGTCTATGTTCTCTGATTTCCTCGCTATTCGTAACAACAAGTTTGCCACGTTCCCGGTACCGAATTGCGTCATCTTCACTCTATTCTTATGTTTCCTCGACAAAACGCTCATCAACTCGCACCCTTTCTCGCACGTTTTCGATTCCAGCGACGACGCGTTTAACGCGAACGTTAACGATTGCATGCCTTTTAATAGGAAAAACTGACTCGTCGGCGAACTCTCTTTCCCTTCTGTCGTTGTTTTGTGCGCGTTTGAAGTAATCAGTCGAATCATTTTGTCAATCGCAGCGGCTCTTTCCAATTCTGGTCCGGTGCACTTCTTGATCAACTCCCGCATTAAAGACTGTTGATTCGACGATGTAGACGGCATTTCTTACTCGCCGTTCGATATTAATAGATCTCTTTTTTTTCTTACCAACAACAACAACAACAACAACAACAACAACAACGAAGAAGAAGAAGAAGAAGAAGAAGAACTTTATTACGAAAAGGAAATTTTATGTGGTGATGAAAATGTGTTTGTGCTCTCTTGTTGAAAATAATTTGAAGAATTTTTGTGCACGACGTAGAAGACATTTTTTACCACTACTTTGTTTTGGAAGAAAGTCAAAAACGACGTCTTCACTTTAAATAGCGCGCGCGAAAAAAGACGACGACGACGACGACGAGAGAAAGGAAGAGCAGAAGGCGGCGTTGATTGAGTTTGCGCGATACGATGTCGGTCACGTTGCACACCTCCCTGGGCGACCTGAAACTGGAACTTTTTTGCGAAGACGCACCCAAAACCTGTCACAATTTCCTCGCCTTGTGCGCGTCGAACTATTACGACAATACCGTTTTCACTCGATTGATTAAGAAGTTTATCATTCAAGGAGGGGATCCAACCGGGACCGGGAAAGGAGGTGAAAGCATTTACAAACAAATGTTCGAAGACGAAATACGGGACCATTTGAAATTCACGAACAGAGGGATAGTTGCCATGGCAAACGCCGGGAAAGATATGAATGGAAGTCAGTTTTTCATCACGTTCGCGAAAGCGCCTCACATTGACGGCAAGAATACGATTTTCGGGAAAGTCATCGATGGGTTCCCGGTTTTAGATATGATGGAGAAAGCGAAAGTGGATGAGTCAATGAGACCGTTGACGGACGTGAAAATTGAGAGGGTGACCATACACGCGAATCCAATGGCATCTCGATGATATATTTGTTTGTTAATAGTTTTAGGTGTTTGTCGCATGGACTTATTAGGTAAAAATAAAATAGCAATTCTCTCTCTCTCTCTCTCTCTCACACACACACACACACACACATACTAGATATAAACAAAGCCGACAGGCTATCTCTCTATTCCTCCCTAAAGCTATCTCGTCCCTGGCGAAGACGTCAACGTTCTTTCCATCTTTAGCAAATCTCCAACATTTCTGGCTCTACCGGTCGTTTTCAACCATTCTCGAAACTCGCGCTGGATCGTGGCTACTTTTTCCGAGTCGGCACTGCCGGACATTTTTTCAACCATATCTTTGCGAAACGTGGCGACGAGTTCATTCTTTTGGTCTAACGAAGTGACGTATTCACCGGGAATGCGAAACGGGTTTGCTCTCGTGATATCTACCGATGATGACACAGAAGGTGCGAGATCATGCGACTGATTATTCTCTCCTCGTCCTCCTCCTCCTCCTCCTCTTTCGGCGCCGGTTAAGGACGTAGTCTCCTCGGACGGCAAAAACGGAACGATGAAAGGCCCGAAATCTTCCGGTTTTTGCATGCAGACGCTAAAGTTACCACCGTCGCTATCGGACTCTGAACCTGAATCGGGATCGGGATTTGTGCTAATCACCCGAGAGCTTTTCCAACTTTCCGTCATGTCTTTCGAATCCGGATGTAACCGGCACTTTTTCAAGTGAGTCGACAACCCGCCGTAATAGGAATTGTATGGTCCCACGACGCACCCTCGCGAATCACCAACAAATATTGGACGTTTCTCCACGGCGACATTAAAGTTGCAATCATGCGATGCTTTGCTAAATAAATATTTCGATGCCGAGATGACATGGACGCGCTCACATCTCGTGAGAAATATCGTCGAGGATACCGAGCCGATGAATACGGAACAATCCACCACGTTATCGATTCGAACGTGTTGCACTGGCGCCATGACATACACGGTGCTCTCCGAGCAATCTGAAATCAAGCACGTGGATATGATTTCGTCGTTTTCTTCTTCCTCTTCTTCCTTCTTGGTGTTGGTTGTGGTGGTGGTGGTGTTACTACCCGTGGAAACTAACTCGCGCGCAAACGTTTGCTTTTTCAAATTTTCCACGCGCAACTCGAACGGATTCTTCAAAGCGCCGGAACAAGATGAAATGGAAGACAAGGAATCTTCCAATAACCGATAGATGTTTTGAACCGATTGCAATTTTTCTTTAGCGTCCACATTAACCTCTCTCATTTTGTTCGCGTCGTAAAATTGAAACACGTATATGAAGCACTCCCACGAATTCGCGCTAATAAGCCCAGGCGAATCGATCAAATCGTCCGTTTTCGTCGCAATCGTTTTAATATCGTTCCAATGCGAGATAGAAAACTTCATTCGCACAAATTCCTCTTTATCGCGTTCGCTTTTCTTCTGCCGTTGTTCTTGTTGTTGTTGTTGTTGTTCGTAGTTCGCGTTTACATTTTCAGAGTTCCTGCCGCTCAAGCTGGAGTACCACTCCGCGTTTGCTTTCATCGGCGACTTTGCCGACGGTAAATTTATTCCGTGCATATATAAGAACAAGCAAAATAAATCTACTCTGACGTGCGTTGAAGATGAATCCTCCTCTTCTGTTGCTCGTGCTCCTTTTTTTTCTTTCTTCAGCGACGCTTCGTACGCGTCCAGAATACACTTGATGTTCAGTTCTATTTTCTTTCCGAGGGCGTTGTTGTTCATTCTTCGATACGTTCCACTCCACGTGCTGTTCTCTTCAAAATTCACTCTCAACACCTCTTCCACTCTTTTTCTCTCCAGTCTCTTCGCGAACGGGTCGCGCGTCCTCATTTCTTCCTTCGTATTTTCTTCTTCTTCTTCTTCTTCTTCTTCTTCTTTGCAGCGTTCCAACAACCTCTCTTGCGTGTGGAGCACGCACCGTTCAAACGACGCGTTCGACGATGTCGTCGTTAAGTGTTTCTTCACCAATTGCGCTGGCACCACGCCGGAATACTCGAACACTTCCGCTCGACATCTCGCTTTCAGACGACGACGACGACGCGCCTCCTCCTCCTCCACCTCCTCCTCGGCGCGGGTCTCTTCTCTCATTTCTCTCTCTCTCTCTTATCGGGGGTGTAAAACAATCCGCGCGCGCATACAAAAAAATGCGTCGTCGTCGTCGCGTTTGGATTTTGATGTCATTTTTTTATTTACTACTCGTACTACTACGAAAGCAAACAACCCTTTACGAAAGAAAGAAAGAAAGAAAGAAAATTTGCGTGTGAAAAAATTTGAAATTGGTGTCGACAGATACACAAAAAAGACGACTTTTTGAAAAAGAGAAGAAGAAAGAAGGGGACAAAAGAAGAAAGACTTATAAACGGTCACTTATAATAAACTACTCACCACCCGTTATTGTTTTGGTTTGCGCGCGTCGTCGTCGTCTTCATCGAAAAGCGCGGAACACACACACGCACACACACACACACACACAGAGAGAGAGAGAGAGAAGGAGAAGGAGTGCGCGCGAGATGACGACGAGGAAGAGTCGGTTCGCGTCGTGTGCAACGACGCGCTCTCGAGACGCACAGACATCATCATCGAGTGAGAGTGGAGGACGATGCGCGTCGCCCGTGCCGTCCCCCTCTGCGACGACGACGACGACGACGACGACGACGAAGCGGCAACCGAGAAGCCCGCTCTCGCACGTGCTCTCTCCGAATAACGCTACTGGAACTACGAGTAATAATAATAATAATAACAACAACAACAACAACAACAACAACGCATCCTTTTCCGAGTCTTCTCCGAACAGCAGGAACACGCCAACGAGGAGACATTTAACAACCGCGGAGTTGACGAGACCGAGTTTGAAAGTGTATATGGAACAAATGACGACGCCTCCGCCATCATCGATGATATCACCGAAAACAACGACAAATAAAAGTAATAACACCGCGGAAGAAATCGCAGAACAACTTTTGAAACAACCGAACGTCGGTGAGACGAAGATGGTTTTAATGGATTTGTTACAGACGGCGAAAGAGAATGCGAACTATAAGTTGATGCTCGAACGAATGAAGTCGGACGAGGCGGAATATTCGTTGAAGTCGTCGAGGAAGATGAGCGAGGTGACGCAAATGTACGAAACGTTAAGAGAGGATAAGATGAAAGCAGAGATGAAGATTGCGCAGTTGGAAGAGGAGAAGAAGACTTTGATGACGGAGGCAGCATCGTCGAACAAAGAAGAGAAGACAAAGGCGGCGAACGCGAGTATTGATAGCAATAATAATGTTCCCAAGACGCCTTTAACGGCTCCAGCGAAGCAAGCATCGTCTTTTAGCTTTGAAGCGACGACAATAAACGATGGTAACAACAACGTTGGAATCTTTGCCTCTCCGAGATGGGAAGCGGTCAAGAAATCAGCAACAGAAACGGCAGAAAGGTTGAGAGCGCTTTCGAGCGAGAAAGGCACGGCGGTTTCGCCGTTTACTGGCGGAAAGGTGCGAGCGATGAAAACACAAGTCGCTGGTGATAATGATGATGACGAGGATATTTTTGTCGACGCGTTGAACACGGTCGCGCGGACGCAACACTTCAATCGTAATAAAAGAATGACCACGCCGACGACGACGAAACCTTCGGTACAGGCGGTGGAAAATACACAAAACTCCATTTCCGACGCCTTGTTAGATTCCAACAGCGAACAAGAAGTTAAGAATTTGCTCGCTTCGCTGGACGAGTACGTTCTATCTCTTCGAGAGAGAATGACAACGAAGAATAGCGGCGAAGAAGCGAGTACTTCTGCTCGTGAGCATCAAACTAAACAACTGCCGGGAGACAACAAGGAAGAAGAAGTTTTGAAAATTGCGGATAAAGCGGACAATTCGTTAAAATCGCTCTTTTCTCTCTTATTTATTAAAGAGAACAACAGCAATAAGAATGAAGGAGACGAAGAAGTCGCGAAAGTAGCGAATGCTAATAATAAAAGAGCCGACCGCGTTAAATCGGATTTACTGAAAACATTCGAAGAGGAAGACAAAAAGGCAAATGATGATGATATGCAAAATCGATTTCAGAAAGAACAAGACGAGCGCAAAAAAGACAACGAGAAAGCGAGTGAAGCTTTGAATAAAGTTCAGATGCTCTTGGACGAAAAAACGGACGAAGCGAAGCGATCGGCGGAAACTTTGGAGACCGAGAGACGGAAAAACGAAGCGTTACAGACACAATTGGACGAAAAAATGAAGGAGATGGAAAGAAAGGAGAAGAAAAGCGTCGCGAGTGTATCCGTGCAAACAGAAGAAGTGGAAGATGACAGTAACAACAACATTAATGGTAAATTAAGCGAGTATGAATCTTTAGTGGCATCACTGAAAGAAGAGAATCAAGGTAAAGACGTACAGATGCTTCAGTTGCAGCAAGAGTTGGCGGATATGACGTCCATGAAGAACGCGGAGTTTACGGAACTCACGAAGGAAGTCCGAGAGAAAAGTGACGAAGTTTCCGAACTCTCGCACGCGTGCTCCGAACTCGCAGATGCTTTGGCGTCTGCGGAAGAAGAGGTAGAGTTGTTGAGAGAAGAAGCGGAACGTAGAGGCGAGATGGAGTTGAAGATGGAATCTTTGAAGGAGGCGTTGACGGAACGCAAGCACGAGCTCAACATCACTCGCTCCGAAAAGAAAGAATGGGAACAAAAATGCGAAGATTTGCAATCAGAAATGTCCTTTAAAGTCGCCGCGTTCGAGAATTTGAAGAATTCTCTCGAAGAATTAGAAGCTAAAGAGGAGCACATGGAAAGTTGCAAAGATTTATTGGCAGAAGAGGCGGAGGAGTTTGAACGCCTCTATGGAGAAATGTATCGAAAAAACGAAGAACTAATTGTGCAACACCGAGAGGAGAAAGAGGACATGCTTAAAATGATTAACTATCTAGGGAATGATATGAACATGTACGAACGGGAAGGTTTTATTTGGTGGACAAGAGCGGAGCTCGAAAATACGCGCGCGGCGGATTTAGAGGATGAAATAGAACGCTTACAAGACGAGCTTGAACGCGTCAACGAAGAACAGGACGAGCGCACAGAATTAATTTTAGACGTTGCGAAACTCAAGGAAGAAAAGCTGGCGCTCGAAGAAACCTTGGAAAAAGTCGACACGACGAATAAAACGTTGAACGTTCGCTTGAAGAAGTCGTACGAGCGCGTACAGGAGTTGGATAAAGAGATTGAATCCGCAAATAGTGATTGCGATTTCTTGCGAAAAGAAGTTGACGAAGCAAACTCGAGAGTGAAAGTACTCGAGGCGTGGTGCACAGAAACGAAAGTTCACGGTGAAATCAATGGCGATGATACCAATTCCTCTGATTCGTACGATTATGCCAAGATTCCCGCGAGGTACGAAGAATTGAAGCTCGAGAATATCGAGTTGATGGCGAAATTAACCGCCTCGAAAGCCATGGAAGAAAATTTATCGCAGAGACTCGAGAATATCATGCACGAAACCGATGGATTGAAAGAAGAAGCGAAGACTGCGTTTATGAAATCTTCCGAAATGCAAAAAATGACTGAAAACGCCGTGGAGAAAACGGCTCAAATGACGAGCGAGTTGGAAGAAGCGACGAATGAAGTACAAAAGCTTGAAAATTTGTTGGCGGTTTCGAGACAGCAAGTACAGACGCTCGAAAAACAACTCGCTGCGCCACCGCGAGGAGAGATTCAAGAAGCAAAAGACGGCACAACTGCTATTACGAAAGAAATGCATCCCGGCGATGAGAATGAAGAGGACGACAACGCCATCAAAGAGTATTTCGAGGCGCAAAATGAAGAGTTGACGGCGCTTTTAGCTTCCAAAACGAATGAATTGACGCAAATGCAAGCTGAAATTGAAAATCTGAAGAATAAATCGAGTTCGGAAGAGGATGCGAAAACGCTTCGAGGTGAAAATTACGAGCTCGCCGTTCGACACAAAGCGACATTAGAGAGATTAACCGCAACCATCGAAGAAAAGGAAGCCTTGGAAAAGTCCTGCCAAAACTACGAAACGACAATAGAAAAGATGCAAGTGGTTGTGAAAGAGTTGAAAACGGAAGTTGAAAAGTTGAAGGCGATGAAATCTCCCGCGCCGAAGAAGACGTCGCAGTCTGTGCATACTATCGAAGATGAATGTCCAACGTCATATGATGCCGCGCCAGTTCGACAAAAGATCATTTACGTTCAAAATTCGCAGCAGCAGCAGCAGCTACCGCCCAAAAGAACGGCGACGAATGGAGACGATGAAATGTTTTACGATGTCGCAGATGATTTCGTGGAAGCATATGACCACAACCATCGACAGCAACACCACCAAATTCGCAACACTCAAAGAGTCTCTGTTTATCCACTCGCACCGAAAGGACAGTTACCGCCGTTGCACAGAAATGCCATAGAATGCTATCACATGGATGCAGAAAGAACGCGTTTACGAAAAGAGTGCGAATTGGAAGAGCGAGAGTTGTTTCGCATGAAACAAGAAAAGAGAATATTATTGGCGAGATTGAAGGAGGAAAAACGTGCTTCGTCGGTCAAAGGTAGCGAACGAAAAGAAGTCGAAAAGAAGTCGACAAAAATGAAAAAGAGCAGCAGGAAGAAGAGTAGTTCGTCTCCTGCCGCGACAGGGACGGAATTTCCGGCGCAATCGCTCTCGTTCAAGACGCCGCAAGTCTCGACTACAGAAAAGAATAAGGAAAATGTTGCGAAGAACGACCAATCTTCTCCATCACCATCCTCCGACGTCCTCGAAGGCTGCAAAGCTCCAGACCCGACACCTGAAAATGGCGTTCCGACTGCTAACGGCGAGGATTCCTCTTCCGCTGTCCTTCTCGAAACCGCCTTGACGGCCAAACTCGTTCTTGAAAACTCGCGCAAAGCGGATGAAAAAGCCAAAATATATAAAAGACAGGCGAGAGCTGCTTTTCAATCCCTCGAGAATATTTCCATGGAGATGCGACGGATGAAACAAGCTTTCAAGGAGCAAGAGGAGAGTGATGCAAGCATCGTCACTCCGTTGACAGAATCTAAGTTTTTGACGCGAACGTAAAATGACGCGCGTGTGTATGATTGTATTTAAAAATGATGTACCGGTACTTTCCGCCTATTTTTCTCTTTTATTTTCTCTTCTTCCTTCGACCAAAAGGAAGCACGTCGCCGCCGTCACAATTTTACGACCGAAGAAGAAGAAGAAGAAGACACAAACGCGCGCGACGAAAATAATAATGTCTTCCTCTTCCCCCGCCACAGAGAACGATGAAAGGCTCCGAGAATTCGTGCTCTGGTGCCAACAGAGAGGATGCGAGTTGAACAAAGTCGAAATCAAATCCGTGGACGCGTATAAAGTGAAAACCCCTAAAGGACACTCCATCGACGAAGACGCAGAGAAAGAGTTCGATCGGAGAGTGCATTGCGGGGAGAGAACGAGCAGCAGTGGCAAGGAGGAGGAGACCACCGTTGCCATTCAAAAAGGCGAGCGCATCCTGTTCATTCCATTTTCATGTTGCGTCGGAACGCAAGGTTTACGCGTTGGTGCTGGTGGTGAATCGTTACCTCCCTTTGAGCAAGCGACGTCGTCAGAACGGTTAGCGGCAGAGTTATTGAGACAAAGAGATTTGAAGGAGAAATCAGAATTTTTTCCGTACATCAACGCGTTGCCGAAAGTAATTGATTCGCCGACGTGTGGGATGTGGACAACGGAGGAGATTAAGGAGATGCAATTTGCGGACGCCATCGGTACGTGCGCAAAGACATTGGCGAGGGACTCGGTGAACGTGGAGACCTATTTCAAAAAAGAAGAAACGACGGCAACGACGAGTTGCAGGAATTGGACGAAGAAAGAGTGGGCGTGGGCGATGGCGAATGCGCGGTCAAGGGCGGTGGAGATTGATGCGGACATTGGAGACGTTGGGAATAATAAAGGACGAATGCCTCCGTCCGGAGCGTTCGTGGCCCCGTTTATAGACATGTGTAATCATACGCACGTCGATCCGGCGGCGTTTTGGCGGCCTGCATATAGTGATAAAAAGAAGAAGGAAATTGATGAAGCTAAAAAGACGGAAGAAGCCGTATCCGAAGAAGAAAAGGAAAAGAACAAACCAGACGGTGTCGAACTCGTCGCCAGAAGAGATTTAGAACCTGGAGATGAAATTACCGTCTCGTACGCCATCGCAGATTCAGACACCTTTCTCTTATTCGGTGGTTTCGTCACGGAATCGAGAAATCCTCGCGATACGGTCGAGTTGTGGCGCACGTTACCGGAAGCCGCCACCTGGCTCTCAGAAAAACTCGTCGATGCTGGAAGTTCGGAACAAAATGCCATGGCCATTCCTCTCGAATACTCCAAGGGTGTTGCATATGCCATCGTCGAACAACGTCGTCAACACATTTTAGAAGCCATGGGTCAAAACAAAGCCGACGTGAACAAGTTTGATTGGGACAAGTCCGGTTTAGACGAAAGTGTACGCGCCGGATGGAATTTCGCGAGAGACGAAGCCCACCATGCCATGTTTTCCTTCATTGCGCAAAATGTCATGCCGGACAACGACAACGACAAGTTATACCGACAAGTGCTAATCGGGAGGATAACACAATTGTTAGAAGACTTACCAACATCCATGGAAGAGGACGTGAAAATTATGGAAAATTGCGCGTCTCTTCTCGCCGATACTAATAACGACAACGAAACGAGACTCAAAGCTTTGCGATTGAAAACCATGTGTCGATACCGCGGTCAAAAGAAAGCCATTTTGCACCAATGGTTGCAGTTTCTCGCGAAAGATGAAATGCCCAGAGATCTCACGGCTATTAAGAACCAAGTTAAAGCGAAGGAGGAAACGAGTAACGCGGCCGATGAACTCGCCGCAATGTTGTAGAGTAGCACATTTTTATTAGAGAGAAGAAATTTAAACCTAGGGGTTCATTTTGTCATTTTGTCAAAAATCAATCACTCGCACTTGCCCACAAAATCCCACCCACGCGCGCACGCGCGCGTGCTCTCTCAAAGAATAAGAAGACACGCGCTCGGGAATGACAACGAGCGGAACGCGGTAACAGAAGAAGAAGAAGAAGAAGAAACGCAAGGATGGGTGGCCCTCGGAAGGAGTTAATGAAGAAGAAAAAAGGCATCGTCGCCACGGGAGGCATGTCGAGCAAACCAGACGCAAACTTCTTAGAACTGAAGAAGAAAAGCGCGACGTCTTTACAGTGTCCGTATTGCGATCGAGATCCGTTTAAACAGAGAGACCGACTGAAAATGCACATAGAGAGACACCACAAAGAGGAATTGGAGAAGGAATCGGGCGAAGGTGGAAAAGTAGACGCGAAAGATGCGGTGAAAATGTTAGCGCAAAAGCAGAAAGATTTGTTAGAAGTGAAATTAGCAGAGAAGAGTAAGCAGCAAAGCGATAAAGCGAAAGGCATCGATTCATCATCTGAAACAACGAACGTAAAAGATAGGAGTGCAAAGAAAATTGTTGTAGATTCGGCGCCGGTAATAAGAGCGTCAGTGAAACAACCGCGAACGATACTAGACGAGTTTGCGAATAAGAAAAAGGACATCCGGAAACCGCGGTACGTGCCGCAACAGAAGAAAGATAGCACCGATGAGAACGCGAATAAATGGATTTGCAAGGTTGTGTTGCCGGATAAGTATAAACCAGATTCGGATATCGTGTTGTGGATGAATGACGCGGCGCCTTCGAAAGAAGAAGCGATTCAGAGAGGAGCGACATTGGCGTTGGCGAGATACGCAACGAATCTTCCCTTGCAAAGGTTGCTTCCGCATGAATATAAGGAGAAATTTGAACGTTACGAGAAAGAAGAAAAGACGCGGTTAGAGAAGAAGGAACAGAGAGAAAAGAGAGAGTTAGAGAAGAAAAATAGGAAACCGAAACCGAAACGGATCATTCCGACGTTGCACATGTCCGAGGAGAAGAGGTTGATGGTCGAAGAGTTACTCAAAGAAGCATTTGAATGCGAAGAGTCCTCGACGATGGAACATCATCGCTCTTATGACGATTTTACCGTGTTGCACGAAACAGACGAAGAGATTGCAAACCCGGAAGTTGAAGCGCTGACGGCGAGATTAGAGAAGTTAGGTTTTGAGAAATCAGACGCGACGATTGCAGTGAAACAATCGAAAGATTTTGCCTACGAGAGCGCTTTGGACTGGTTAGTCATCAACATCCCAGAATCGCGATTACCGGCAAAGTTTGCACCAAAAGCTATAAACGATCCGATTGTTTTGTTGAACAACGCGAATAAGCCAACAACAACGTCGTCGTCGAGAACAACCGCAAAAGAGAATAGCGTTCCAGCGAAGGATAGTGGAGATATCAGACTTCTCTGGGAACGCGGGTATTCCATCGAAGAAGCGAAGAATGCAGTCAAAACTGCCTCTTCTTCTTCGGTATCGCCGATGATTGTTGCGTACCGAAATAGACTCGGTCCAAAGTTCACGATCAGTCTAGAGAAACAAACGAACGATGAGTGGGACGACGAAATCGTCGCGATTGAATCAATATACGGAGATGAGAACGTGAAGAAAGACGATAAGGAATGCGCAATATCTGTATCGGTGGAGAATAAAATGCTCGTGACATTTATGAATGTGTTTGGCTATCCTCAAACCGCACCTCCACTGATATATTTATCTCATATGGATAGCAGTAGTAGTGATAGTAGTAATAGTAGGGAAAAGATCGCGACGTGTTTGGAAGTAGCGGTCGCAACCGCTTTGGAATGCATAGAAAGTGAATCGGGGCCATGCATGTATTCAGTCATCGACGCAATCGGCACAGAGTTAAGCAAAGAGGAAACTACCAAGAGCATCACCACATCCTCTTCAACGAAAGCAACGCAAAAGTTATCTTCATCGTTGTCGTCGTCGTCAGCGGCACCCAAATCAAGAAATACTAACGCAGCACCACCACCACCACCTTTGGCAAACCAGCAAGGAGATACTAATACAAACAGAAACAGAAACAACAACAATGCGAAACGCAACAACGTAGGCAATCAACTTTCGCGAGCTCAAATAGAGGAACAAAGCGCACGATTGAAAGATGCGTACGATTTGTGGCAACGTGATTTTAAATCCAACGAACACTCGGCAGCATTCAAAATGCAAACCGTTCGGAACAATTTGCCCGCGTCGGAATCCAGAGATAAAATTACGAAACTCGTTGAAAATAACGCGGTGGTTGTGCTTTCCGGCGAAACTGGGTGCGGGAAATCTACGCAAGTGCCGCAGTTTATTCTCGAGCACGCGATTTTCAATCAAAAAGGTGGCGAAACAAATATCATTTGTACGCAGCCTCGAAGGATTAGTGCTATTGGATTAGCCGAGCGCGTGGCGAACGAAAGAGACGAAAAAGTTGGGGGCGTCGTTGGTTACTCTGTGCGTTTGGAATCAAAAACGAGTAAAGAGACGCGCTTGTTGTTTTGTACAACTGGTATTTTACTGAGACGATTGCTGAGTGATTCGACTTTAGAAAACGTCACGCACGTCATTTTAGATGAAGTCCACGAACGCTCCGTCGATTCGGATGTTTTACTCCTACTTCTCAGACGCGTCGTTCAAAAGCGACCAAAACTGAAACTCGTTCTCATGTCAGCAACTGCTGACGCGGATTTATTCGCCGACTACTTTCAAACTCCATCGAAACGATCGACGGAAAACGGAATCAAAGCCGTAAAAACGTCCAAAATTACCATTCCGGGGTTTACGCACCCAGTGAAAGAGTATTACCTAGAAGATGTTTTCAACGAAACGAGTTTTTTGATCGGTCAAAAATCAAAGTACGCAAAGAACGCAGCCGAAAAGAAACGACAACTAGCGTTGCTTGAAAGCGAAGAAGATAGCGTGGATCCGAATGCATTTCTTCCTTCCTCATCAGACGATGACGATGAAGACGATGCTCATCGAGCCGATCGTGAAGTCCCAGAGAGTTGGGACGTAGCCGAGCTCGATGAAATTGTCGCCTCGTCCAAGAAACAAAGGAAGAAGAAAAATGTCGAAGGCGACAGGGACGAAGACGAAGACGACGAAGACTCGTCTGATGATGATGATGATGAAGAAGAAGAAGAAGAAGACAATTGGGCTCTTGATAAGAAGCAGGCGGCAGAAAAGCGTGCAGCTATTCCGAAGCTTTCTCTTGTCAGCACTAAAATGAAAAACAACGAAGACATCGCGGACGAAAACATGAAACGAAGGAAAGAGGAGGAAGAGCGAGAACGTCAAACCGAACTCGCTTTAGCGAGAAAGTATTTGGAAAACAACTACAGCGACGATGTAAAACGTTCCATTCAAAACGTGGATGAGTCTATATTGAACTACGAACTAATCGAAAACGCTCTTTCAGCGATTATTCGCAAAGAATTGAAAGAAGGCATGGAGAGCATAGTCCCGAAAGGTGGCAAGCTGATGGAAAAGGATACGTACGGTGCATTTTTAATCTTCATGCCCGGTCAAGCTGAAATTTTGAAGCTCATACGCGTGTTCGAGCAATCGCGCTTGTTGGAAGTTTCTGATGTCGGTGAGTTGGACTTTCTTCCCCTGTACGGTCAGCTTTCTGCGGCGGAACAGCGACGAATTTTTCAAAAGCCAAGGCTCGGAGTACGTAAGATAGTCGTAGCGACAAATATCGCTGAAACTTCAGTTACAATTGACGATATTCGATACGTCATCGATACGGGACGGCAAAAAGAGATGCGATACGACTCGGAGAGAGGTTTATCTTGCCTCGAAGACTGCTGGGTCTCCAAGGCTCAAGCGAAGCAGAGACGTGGAAGAGCCGGAAGAACGACGCCTGGAGCATGTTTTCGACTGTTTTCGCGCACGCAATTCGCCAATTTCGAGAAAACGCAAGCACCAGAAATG
>CEPW01102402.1_pt1 | contig 17290 bp, 18 predicted proteins | sample 356211 | NCBI WGS metagenome assembly CEPW01 (sample SAMEA2620021, study PRJEB7988) | marine metagenome | biome: marine biome (ENVO:00000447); feature: deep chlorophyll maximum layer (ENVO:xxxxxxxx); material: "saline water (ENVO:00002010), including plankton (ENVO:xxxxxxxx)" | depth 25 m
GCTTCCTCTTCCTTGATGGCCACGTAACGGCCGAAGGTGTTGTTGTAGGCAGCCAGGGCTGCGGCATCACCCGCAGCAGGAGCTTCCATGCCCTTCAGTTTCTTGGTCATTGACAGCACCGCCTCTGCTGCCACACGGGCAGATGCGGGGTCATAGACGCCACAGGGACCATCGCAGTGAGCCTCTGCCACAGGTGCAGGAAGGGAACTGACGAGAGCGTTAAAGGCCGAGCGCAGCATCGGAACGAACAGAAGTTTGCGTGGTCTGAGCCTAACTGCGGGTCACTTCTTGATGTCGAGCAGCTCAACCTCAAAGATCAACGTGGCATTGGGTGGGATGACACCACCAGCCCCGCGGCTGCCGTAGGCCAGGTCGGAGGGAATGATCAGCTTGCGCTTGCCGCCGATTTTCATGCCTTGAACGCCTTCGTCCCAGCCCTTGATCACACGACCGGCTCCGAGGGGGAAGCTGAAGGGTGTGCCCCGGTCGTAGCTGGCGTCGAATTGGGTGCCGTCCTCGAGGGTGCCGCGGTAGTGGACTACGACGGTTTGCCCGGCTGTGGCTTCAGCTCCTTCACCAACGCTCAGTTCGGTGATGCTCAGGCCGCTGGCCGTGAGACGGGTGTCGGCGGCTTCGATCGGGCCACCGAGGGCGGAGGCATCAGCTTGGTTGGTGTCGGGTGCCATAGCGAACAGGGTGGGGTTGGGATCGGCTGGATCCAGCTCAAAGCTGGAACGTTGTGCTGTCTGAGCGGGTTCCGCGGCACGGGTCACCACAGCAGCGGGAGCAGGGGCGGCGTCGACGGTTGACGGTGCCACGACTTGGCTGACGAAGGCCAGCAGCAGGCAGAACACACAAATGCTCGAGCTGATCAGGATGTCGCGCACGACACACACGCAGGGGACTCAAATTCTGCCCTTTGGATGGTCTGCTTGGGATTCAGTCCACTCGATTGAATTGGCGGATCTGTTGTTCCAGGCGATCGATGCGCCCCCGCAACTCGTCCAGTTCTTTCTGACTGGCCACACCAAGATCCTGCAGCAAGTTGTCGCGGTTGCGTTCCAGATTTCGCTCCGCTTGTTCCTCAAGTTCTGGGGTCTCGCCCCGCAATGCGCGTAAGACATCGTCCACCAGTGCCGAGGCCTGGGTGGGGTCGAGGCGACCACTGCTCACCCAAGACTGACTCACTCCCTTGAGCCGCTCGGCGACCAACGAGGTCGTTCCGAGGCCACGCAACAGGAGTTGTTGAATTGGATTTGCGCTGTCCATAACTGTTGGCATCGGCCTGCCGCCAGGATGCCGAGGACACCAACCACTGACCATGGGAGATCTCCGACTGGCGCCCGTGTGGCGTGCGGTCCTCGGTGGAGGCTTGGCCGGACTGGGACCGGCGGCGGCCGGACCATTCAGCTTGCTTCCGGGGCTGGTGTTGCTCTGGTCGGTGTCAAGCCGCCCCCGTCTCGCTGGGCTGTGGGGCGGGCTAGCGGTCCTCGTGAGTCATCGCTGGTTGTTGGGTCTCCATCCTTTGACCTGGATGGGTGTGCCGGCTGTTTTAAGCCTGCCGATCGCTGTTGGTTTGCTTCTGGTTTGTGCCTTTGCTGGCGCTGGGTTGTTGATGCTTTGGTCAGGGTTGGCGTGCTGGATGTCCACTCGAGTGCGGCCGCTGGAGCAAGCGTTGTTGCTGTCGCTGCTTTGGGGGCTGGCCGAGGTGTGGCTCTCCGGCTCACCGATGTTCTGGATTGGACTCGGTGGAAGCCTGCTGCCGATGGATCCGTGGTTAGCGGTTTTGGCGCGATGGATCGGTGCCGGCGGATTAGCGGTTGTGGTGTTGCTGTGGTCCTGGGTCATCGTCAGGCGTCAAGTCGTGATGGCTGTGCTGTCGTTGGTGATGGCCCATGGGCTTGGTTTCTGGTTGCTTCACCACCAGGCCCCCATCACAGGCTCACTTGATCTGGCTGTTTGGCAGCCAGCCATTCCCACCCGCGAGAAGTTTTCCCGGGAGCGTCAACGGCGTTTTCCAGCTGCTTTGCAAGCGGCTCTGGATCAGGCAGCTGCTCGATCGGCGCCCTGGTTGGTGGCCCCAGAGGGCACCCTGTCCTCCTCCTGGAGAACACCTCTTCCAGAGTCGTCCACGGCATTGCTGAGCGGCGGTTTTCGCCAGGTTCGCGGTCAGCTCATGAGCAGCCTGTTGATGCTGCAGCCCGGCGGTGCACCGAAGCCGGTTCCACTGCTTGATAAACATCGTCTCGTGCCGATTGGGGAATGGATGCCCTCTGGTCTCACAGCCGGATTGTCTGCTGTGGGTGGCCTACATCCAGGCCAACCCTCGCGCTTCGTTGATGGGTTTTCGCCATCTCTTGCTTTGGCGATCTGCTACGAGATCAGCCATGGTCATGCCCTGGCCGAGGCGGTGGCTGAGGGTGGCCAATGGCTGCTAGCTGTGGCCAATCTCGATCCCTACCCCTTACAGCTGCAAGATCAGTTCCTGGCGCTGAGTCAGTTGCGTGCTTTGGAAACCAGCCGTGACGTGCTCTCGGTCGGGAACACGGGGCCAACAGCTGTGGTGCGATCCGATGGGGTGGTGGAGAGGCTTCTGCCAGCTGGTCAGGAGGGCGTTGCCACAGCGACCGTTCAGCTGCATGCCCAGATCACTCCCTACAGCCGTTGGCCCGATCGTCCGCTGCTGTTCATGCTGCCTTTGGTGCTGCTCTTGGTGCGGGTTCAGGGTTCCCGTTGAATCAGACCGCCGCCAAGGACGGTGTCTCCCGAATAGAACACGGCCGCTTGCCCTGGGGTGATTGAAAATTCGTCGTCGTCAAAGTCCAAGCGGCATCGATGGGGGCGCTCCCTTGTTCGATCGTCATCGGTCGGTTCCATCGGTGTGAGTTCGGCGTGGATCGGAGCACTTCGATAACGAACTTGAACCTCAACGTGCATCGCTGCTGCAGGTGGGTTGATCGAAACCCAGTTGACGGCTCCGACCGTGCATTGACGGCGGCCGGCTTCGGCACGGGGGGCCACGATCACACGATTCATGGCGGCATCGAGACGGATGACGTGGAGGGGTTCTTTCCAAGCCACACCAAGGCCGCGGCGTTGGCCGATGGTGAAGTGTTCGATCCCGTCATGGCTTCCCACGACAGTGCCATCGGTCAACACAATCTCCCCATCACGGGGTGGCAGGAAGGTGTCGAGGAAGGCTCGCATCGAGCCGTAGTGATCGGCCAGGCAGAGATCTTGGCTTTCGGGCTTTTCAGCAGTCCTTAGGCCAAAACGGGCTGCCTCCAGCCGTGTGTCGGGTTTGGTGAGTTCTCCGAGTGGAAAGACGATGCGCCCAAGGACGGATTGTGGAAGGTCATAGAGGAAATAACTCTGGTCTTTGTTGCGATCCATCCCCCGCAACAGCTGATGACGGCCACCGTCGCCATGGCGTGTTCGCGCGTAGTGCCCTGTGGCAATCCGCTGAAGCTGACGCTCTTGCTCGGCCCAACTCACCATCGGCCCGAATTTCACCGATCGGTTGCACTGCGAGCAGGGCAGGGGGGTGATGCCATCGCGGTATCCCGTCACCAGGCGCTCAACAATTTCCTGCTGGAACGTCTCACGGGTGTCGACGACGTGGTGGTCAATCCCCAGCTGCTCACAGATTCCAGCGGCGTCGACGAGACCTTCGGCACAGCAAGCGCCTTTCCCACTCATGAGCCAGAGGGTCAGGCCTTCGACATGCCAGCCGGCTTCAACCAGAAGCGCTGCCGTCAGTGAACTGTCAACGCCACCGGAGAGGCCGACTGCCACCCGATGCTCTCCAGGCCATTGGCGCAGGCGCTCCAGAGCAGCCCTGCCAGCGGCGGTTGGAGATGCACTGGTGCCCATGGCCGGCATGACGGTGTTGCTTCCATAGTGAGATCCCGCCGTCATGTCTGTGGCCTGGCCTCCGTTGGACCTGGACCACCTGTTGATTGATGCCGCTCGCATGCGGTCTCTGGATGCAGAGCTTTTGTCCAGTGGTCTGCCAGAAGCCGCGTTGATGGAGAAGGTGGGTCAGGCGATGGCTGCCCGACTGTTGCGTGAGCCGCAGTGGCTGCAGGCTGGGGTTGTGGTGTTGGTGGGTCCTGGCCACAACGGCGGGGATGGTCTTGTCGTTGCTCGGGAGTTGTTGTTACGCGGGATCCGGGTACGGATTTGGTGTCCTTTTGATGTCCGAAAGCCCCTGACGGAGTCCCATTACCGGCACCTGACCTGGTTGGGAGTGGAGTGCTGCCAACACGAGCCTGATCCAGCGGAGTCGACGCTGTGGATTGATGGGCTGTTCGGTGTTGGTCAGACGAGACCTCTCCCGTCATCGCTTGAAAGCTTGTTGTCCGATCGTGCTGACGCCCAGCCCAATGGCTTGATCAGTCTTGATGTGCCCTCGGGTTTGTGCAGTGATTCGGGTCATCTGCTGGGCCGAGTGGCCGCTGTGGCTCGATTGACGCTCTCTGTTGGTCTGATCAAGCAAGGGCTCTGTCTGGATCCTGCACGTCCCTTTGTGGGACTGCTGGAACGGGTCGATCTCGGTTTAGCGGAGAGACAACGTCAAGGCTTGGTTGCGACGCAGCCGAGACGATTTGACGGGGCGGATCTGGCATCGATGCCGTTGCCGCGTCCGTCTGCCAACGCGATGAAATATCAACGCGGCAGGCTTCTTGTGATCGCTGGCAGCGAGCGCTACCCCGGTGCCGGACGACTCTGCCTTCAAGGCGCCCTGGCGAGTGGGTGCGGAAGTGTGCAGGCGGTGCTCCCCCCCTTGATGGCGCACGGCCTCTGGGCTGTGCATCCGGAGGTGGTGTTGTTTGACCCTGCCGAGCGATTGGCCCACGACCGATTTGATGCGGTGGTGTTTGGTCCTGGTCTTGGAATGGATGGGCGGATTTGGCCTGCCTGGAAGGATCGGTTACAGGCTTTTGAGGGCTTGTTGGTGCTCGATGCCGATGGCTTGAATGCTCTGGCGGCAGATCCGCAAGGCTGGCGTTGGCTTCTGAACCGTGCTGGCCCGACGTGGTTGACCCCGCATCAGGCCGAATTCGGGCGACTCTTCCCCGAGCTGACGAACGACAGCAGCCTGGATGGGGCCAACAAGGCGGCCTCGATGACGGGCACTGTGGTGCTTTACAAGGGTGCGCACACTGTGATCGCTGATCACCAAAGCCCTGCCCTTGTGCTGGATGGCACCACCGCAACGGTTGCCCGCACGGGGCTCGGCGATGTTCTCGCGGGATTTGCTGCTGGTTGGGGAGCTCTCAGTGGTGCAGCCAACAGCTCCGTGACTCACGCCACACTCGCTTCAGCTGCCCTTCTGCATGCAACGGCTGCTGAACGCTCAGGAGCCAGTAGTGCCAGTGTGATCGCTGAATCGCTGGCGCGGCTCACCCAGCAATTGTTGAAACAAGATCAAAAGATTTGCAAATGAAGATTTAAAGGATGTCCGATTTGTATCAAATGCACTTCTCCTTTGCGTTACGGAGAAAAATCAGCATTTCGATATCTTTTGACAGCTAAAACGTTGAATGTTTCGATTTCCTCGTTCAAATCTGAAAGGTTGTTGAAAGCACTTCGCTTTTTTGATTACCCATAAGAAAGTCATTGCACCTTCTCGATGGGTGCCATGGTCTCCTCCGCAGCAAAGCCCCTCGACAGCCAGCGCCGGCGCAGCAGTGATCCGGTCAGCTGGTACTTGAGCACCATTGGTCGAATACCGCTGCTGACTCCCTCAGAGGAAATCGAACTGGGAAATCAGGTGCAAGCCATGATGCAGTTCACCGAAGATGGTTCGAGGGAATTTGATGAAGCGTCCTTAACAACCAAGGATCGTCGGATGTTGCGGATTGGACGCCGCGCCAAAGAGCGAATGATGAAGGCAAATCTGCGCTTGGTTGTCAGCGTTGCCAAGAAATATCAAGGCAAGGGTCTTGAACTTCTCGATTTGATTCAGGAAGGTTCACTCGGATTAGAGAGGGCCGTTGAGAAATTCGACCCAACCCGGGGATACAAATTTTCGACTTACGCCTTTTGGTGGATTCGTCAAAGCATGACCCGAGCCATTGCTTGTCAGTCACGCACGATTCGCTTGCCTGTTCACTTGAGTGAGCGCCTCACCACCATCCGCAAGGTCAGTCTCGATCTGGCTCACAAATTGGGAGCGATGCCCAGCCGAGTTGAGATTGCGGAAGCCATGGACATCCCCCTTGAGGAACTGGATTCCCTTCTCCGTCAAGCTCTCACGACGAGCAGCCTCGATGCACCGGTGAATGGTGAGGAAGGTCGCAGTTTCCTGGGGGATCTGATTGCAGACAGCAATTTGGATGAACCCCTTGACGTCGTCGAGCAGCGGATTTACCACGAACAACTCGGTCGTTGGCTCAGTCACCTCAGCGAACAGGAGCAACACGTGTTGCGCTTGCGCTTTGGGTTGGATGGCAACGAACGCCACACCCTCGCCGAGATCGGTCGGTTGATGGAGGTTTCGAGGGAGCGAGTGCGTCAGGTTGAACTCAAGGCCTTGCGCAAATTGCGCAATCTCACCCGACGCTTACCCAGCGGAATCTGAGCTCTGGTGTCAGTCTTCCGCCCAGATGTAACGGGTCAGTTCCGAAGGGTCTGGCTCTGGAGCTGAGAGCGCGAACTCGACGCAGTCCTCCACGATTGTGCTGATCTCCTTTTCAATCCCTCTGAGTTCATCACTGGACGCCAGACCGGCTTCGGTGAGATCTTTTTCCAGGGCTTTGAGAGGATCGCGTTTTGCCCAGAACTGCTTTTCTTCCTCGGCTCTGAGCTCGTCCGGATCGGCCAGGGAGTGGCCTCGGAAGCGATAAGTGAGGCACTCGAGCAAGGTTGGACCTTCTCCTGCGCGGGCGCGTGCGACGGCACGTTCTGCTGCGGCTCGAACAGCCAGAACGTCCATCCCGTCAACTTCTTCCCCCGCCATTCCGAAGGAATTGGCTTTGCGCCAGATCTCTGGATCGCTGGTGGCGCGGTCGTGGGCCATGCCGATGGCCCATTTGTTGTTTTCGACCACGAAAATGATCGGCAGCTTCCACAGCTGTGCCATGTTCAGGCATTCAAAAAATTGACCGTTGTTGCAGGTTCCATCTCCAAAGAAGGCTGCAGTGACGGCATCGCTCGATGAATCCCCGAGGGCATCGCGCTTGTAACGGCTGGTGAAGGCAGAACCAAGGGCAACGGGAATCCCTTCAGCGATAAAGGCAAATCCGCCCAAAAGATGGTGTTCTTTCGAGAACAGGTGCATGGATCCACCACGACCCTTGCTGCAGCCGGTTGCTTTGCCGAACAGCTCGCTCATCACTTCGCGAGCGGGAACCCCGGCACTCAAGGCGTGGACATGGTCGCGATAGGTGCTGCAAAACCAGTCGTGTTGGCGCTTCATTGCACCGATCACGCCGGTGCTTACCGCCTCTTGCCCGTTGTAAAGGTGAACGAAGCCAAACATCTTGCCGCGGTAATACATTTCCGCGCACTTGTCCTCGAAGCGACGCCCCAGGGTCATGTCCCTGTACAGCTCGAGACCGGTGTCCCGATCGACCGTGGCTCGTTGGGTTGTGACCAGTCTTGAAAGACGCTCAGCGTGAGGGCCAGCTCCGGTCACTGAACTCGTTTGAGCGGACTCGACCGCGAGGTCCTGACCCATGACCATCGTCATTACAGGTGGCAACTGTAAGGGCCGGTGGACGGGGATTAGTCAAAACCCCAGACAGTGACTAAAGTTCGCTGCTAGTGCTTCCGGTGTTGGTGGATCTACCCATCGATCATTTCCGACTGTTGGGTGTCAGTCCGTCTGCCAATCCAGACGCGGTTCTGCGCAAACTTCAGGCTCGTTCAGATGCGCCTCCTGATCAGGGCTTTACCCACGACGTGCTTCGGCAGAGAGACGAACTGCTGAGACGCTCAGCCGATCTTTTGGTGGATCCTTCCAGCCGTGCTGACTACGAAACCACTCTGCTGGCACTGAGCGAATCGCACCCCGGCGACACCGTCGGTCTTGAACTGTCCCCCAGCCATGAAGTAGCGGGTTTGATCTTGCTGTGGGAAGCCAATGCAGCCCTGGAAGCGTTTCATCTCGTCCGCCAAGCCCTTCAACCACCTCAAGCCCCAGCACTCGGTAGCAGTCGGGAAGCGGATCTCACGTTGTTGGCGGCTTTGGCCTGTCGAGATGCCGCACTCGATGAACAACGCCAACGCCGCTATGAAACGGCAGCTCATGTGCTGAAGGACGGCATCGAATTGCAGATTCGAATGGGCAAACTTCCTGACCAGCAGGCTGTTCTGCAGGACGACCTCGAGGCTTTGACGCCTTATCGCATTCTCGATCTCGTCAGTCGGGATTTGGCTGAGCAGGATGCCCATCAGCAAGGGCTGGTTCTGCTCGACAAGCTTGTGGTCGATCGCGGTGGCCTTGAGGGTCAGGGCGATGGCGATGGCGATTCGAGCTCAGGGCTCTCCCAGGCTGACTTTGAACCGTTTTTTAAGCAGATCCGTCGCTTCCTGACGGTTCAAGAACAAATTGACCTTTTTGGTCGTTGGTTCTCCCAGGGATCGGTTGAAGCCGGTTGTCTTTCGGTGTTTGCGCTAACCGCTGCAGGGTTTTCACGTCGAAAACCAGAGCGGCTCGAGGAGGCCAGGGATCTGTTGATCACCTTGTCGGCCCCGGATCTCGATCCGATGCCGATGCTCGGCTGCCTCGATCTCCTGCTGGGCAATGTGGCGGACGCCAGCCGCCATTTCGCATCTCTACAAAGCACCGAACTTCAGAACTGGTTTGAGAACCACCAGGGAGATCAACTCGCAGCTCAATGTGAGTACTGCCGGGCTTGGCTTGAACGTGATGTACTGCCCGGTTATCGGGATGTGGAAGCGACTGGCATCGACCTCGATGCTTGGTTCGCCGATCGCGACGTCCAGGCCTATGTCGATCGTCTCGATCGCCAGGCAGCGCGGCGTGCTGGTCCTGCAGACGAAGAGGGAGGCTTCAGCTTGACGGATCTGTGGACTCCCACGGACTCCGCGCCAGGCCCATCGGACGACGTAGCCCAGTCAGAGGAGATCGATGAAGACCAAGTCAGTTGGTCGGATGCTCTGCAGAACTTGTTTCTCCAAGTACGTCTTGTATTGAGTCGGCGTTCGGTTCAGGGTGTTGGTGGTGCTGTGGTGATTGCAGGGCTGGCCATTGCCGTGGTCGGTCTGTCGCGATCCGATGGGCCGTCGCCAGACAAGGTTGAACCGGTGGTTGCCTCTGCGCCAGCGCCGGACCCCGTTGAACCCCAGACGCCGCCGAAACCGGAACTGAAAGCCGAACTGCGCACGCCAGCTGTAGTTGCTCCTTTGACCGCTGATCAGCCCACCCTTCAGCAGTTGCAGACCATGGTTCAAGCCTGGCTGGATGCGAAAGCTCGGCTGTTGGCCGGTGATTCAGCCGATCTAACCGTGGTTGCTAGAGATCGATTGCAAACACGTGTGGATGACCAGCGCGCTGCTGATGTTGCGGCTGGCCAGCATCAGGTCATCGACGCCATGGTCACCTCTGCTGAACCTGTGAGCGAGGCGGCCAACCGCATCGAGATTCGCGCTGAGGTCGAGTACAACGATCGAACGATTGATGCCAACGGTGCTGTGGTCGCCGAGACCGCGCCGACTTCGCTCACGATTCGCTATGTGTTCGGTCGCGATGGGCAGCAGTGGAAGTTGCACGAGTACATCGCTGACTAATGGGCCGCTGAGAGGCGGCACTTTTACGATCTATCCACTGAACCTTCAGCATCTTCTCCATGTTCGATGAGCTTTCAGCCCGCTTTGAAGATGCGGTTAAGGGGCTGAGAGGCCAGGACAAGATCAGCGAGACCAATGTCGACTCAGCCCTGAAGGATGTCCGTCGGGCGTTGCTGGAGGCTGATGTCAGCCTCCCGGTCGTCAAAGATTTCGTCGCTGATGTGAGGGAAAAGGCCGTTGGTGCGGAGGTTGTCCGCGGCGTCAATCCCGATCAGAAGTTCATCCAAGTTGTCCACGAGCAGTTGGTTGAGGTGATGGGCGGCGATAACGCCCCTCTCGCCAAAGCAGATCAGGCACCAACTGTGGTGTTGATGGCTGGCCTGCAGGGCGCCGGTAAGACAACGGCGACAGCCAAGCTCGGGTTGCACCTTAAAGATCAGGGCCGTCGCGCCTTGATGGTGGGCGCCGATGTCTATCGCCCAGCCGCCATCGAGCAGCTCAAAACGTTGGGGGGGCAGATCGGGGTAGAGGTGTTCAGTCTGGGGACTGAGGCCAAACCCGAAGACATTGCTGCGGCCGGCCTGGCCAAAGCCAAAGATGAAGGGTTCGACACCCTTCTGGTCGACACCGCAGGCCGGCTTCAGATCGACTCCGACATGATGGATGAGATGGTGCGCATTCGCACCGCGGTCCAGCCGGACGAAGTGCTGCTCGTCGTGGATTCGATGATCGGCCAGGAGGCGGCGGAGCTCACGCGAGCCTTCCACGACAAAGTCGGCATCACAGGCGCTGTGCTGACGAAGCTTGATGGAGATTCGCGCGGTGGTGCGGCTCTATCCATCCGCAAGGTCAGCGGTCAGCCGATCAAGTTCATCGGCACCGGCGAAAAGGTGGAAGCCCTGCAGCCGTTCCACCCCGAGCGGATGGCCAGCCGCATCCTTGGGATGGGCGATGTGTTGACGCTGGTTGAGAAGGCCCAGAAAGAGGTCGAACTGGCCGATGTCGAGAAGATGCAGAAGAAGCTGCAGGAGGCGACGTTTGACTTCTCGGACTTCCTTCAGCAAATGCGTTTGATCAAGCGCATGGGATCGCTGGGTGGCTTGATGAAGATGATTCCTGGCATGAACAAAATCGATGACGGGATGCTGCAACAGGGTGAGCAGCAGCTCAAGCGCATCGAGGCCATGATTGGTTCGATGACGGTGGCTGAACGAAATCAGCCCGAACTACTGGCGTCCCAGCCGTCACGCCGTCGTCGCATTGCTTCCGGTTCTGGTCACACCGCCGCGGAGGTGGACAAGGTGCTGGCGGATTTCCAGAAGATGCGTGGCTTCATGCAGCAGATGTCTCGCGGAGGAATGCCAGGGATGCCGGGAATGCCAGGGATGCCGGGAATGCCTGGGATGGGAGGAATGCCAGGCATGGGTGGTCCTGGAGGCATGCCCCGTGGAGGCGGTGGAGCACCACCGAGGCGTCAGCGCCCGGTCAAAAAGAGGAAGGGCTTTGGGGAGCTCTGATCACGCCGCCAGGTATGGTGGTTGTTTGGCAGTGATTTCCACTGCTGGAACGTCAACTCCCTTTACTCCAAGGCCACGATGATCAAGCTCCGCCTGAAGCGGTTCGGCAAGAAGCGGGAAGCGAGCTTCCGCCTCGTGGCCTGCAACAGCACCTCCCGTCGGGATGGCCGTCCGCTGCAGGAGCTTGGCTTCTACAACCCACGCACGAAAGAGACGCGTCTCGACACCGAGGCCATCCGTGAGCGCTTGGGACAAGGTGCTCAGCCCACAGATGTGGTCCGCACCCTTCTTGAGCGTGGTGGTCTTCTCGAAAAAACCACGCGTCCTGCTGAAACGATTGGCAAGGTGAAGCAGGCTGCCAAGCGCGAAGCCGACGCCAAGCAGGCTGCGAAAGAAGCCGCTGAAGCGAAGGCTGCCGCTGAGGCAGAAGCCAAGGCTGGTGATGGCGATGCTGCCGAATCCACCGAAGCCTGATCCACGACGTGTCTGACGACGGCGATCTCGGCCGCTTCGTTCTCGACCTCCCTGATCCCGACGCAGCTCTCGCTCTGGCTGGAGAAGCGGAATCAACCCTGCATCGCCTGGAAGCACTCACTGGTGCTTCCCTGGTTTTGCGGGGTCTTCAATTGGTGATCACGGGGCGATCTGCTCAAATCGAGCGCGCAGCCGCTGTTGTTGAGCTGGTTCGGCCGATTTGGCAAGACGGTCAAGCCGTCTCGGCCGTTGATCTTCAATCGGCATTAGGTGCTTTGAACACCGGGCGTGGTGACGACCACGCGGCGATGGGTGAGCAAGTCCTGGCGCGCAGTCAGAAAGGCAATTTGTTGCGCCCCAGGACGCTTCGACAGAAGCGCTATGTCGACGCGATGGAACGCCACGACCTCACATTTGCGCTTGGTCCGGCGGGTACTGGCAAGACGTTTCTGGCCACGGTGTTGGCCGTTCGCATGCTCACTGAGCGCAAGGTTGAGCGTCTTGTTCTGACGCGCCCAGCTGTTGAGGCCGGCGAGCGTTTGGGTTTTTTGCCTGGTGATCTTCAGCAGAAGGTGGATCCCTACCTCCGTCCTCTTTATGACGCCCTGCATTCGCTGCTGGGCGCCGAGAAAACGACTGTTTTGCTCGAGAAAGGGGTGATTGAAGTCGCCCCTTTGGCCTACATGCGCGGCCGAACCTTGAGCGATGCATTTGTCATCCTCGACGAAGCGCAAAACACCACTCCCGCTCAAATGCGGATGGTGCTCACCCGCCTCGGAGAGCGCTCTCGCATGGTGGTGACTGGCGATATCACCCAAGTTGACCTGGCACCCGGACAACTCAGTGGTCTTGTCGAAGCATCGGATGTGCTCGATGGCGTTGAGGGTGTTGCGGTCTGTCGCCTCACCTCAGCTGATGTGGTCCGTCATCCCTTGGTGCAGCGGGTGGTGGAGGCTTATGCCAAGCGGGATGAGCGCAAACTCGTCAAACCACGGAATCGATCGTGAGATCCGCACAGATCTTGACGCCAACCTCTTGTCATCGCTGGCAAAGTGTTGGCAGTGATCTCTGTTCTGGTCGATATGCCAGCCAGTAGTAATTTCCAGGAAGCCATCCGCGAGGCACAGTCCAGTGCCCTGGTTGGCCCCAACGTTGTGAACAAAGCGCTGCCCTACGTGGGTGGCGGCATGGCTCTGACGTCTGTTGGTGTCATCGGCGGATTGTCGATGATGGCGACTCCGCTCTTTATGCCCCTGTTCTGGGTGGCGTTGATCGGCAACCTTGTGCTGTTCTTCGTGGCGCAGAACGTTGCTATTAAGGGCAACAACGCGACCGCTCTTCCTCTGCTTGCGGTCTACAGCTTGCTCACGGGCTTCACCCTCAGCGGTCTTGTCGCGATGGCGGGTGCTGTCGCTGGCATCGGTGCCGTTGGTACGGCTGCTCTTGCCACGGGGATCACCTTCGTGATCGCCTCCATCGTTGGACGTCGCATGAGCGATTCGGTGGGTCAGGCCTTGTCTGGTGTTGTGGGCTTGGGTCTGGTTGGTTTGATCCTGGCCATGGTGGTTCAGTTCGTTGGCGGAATCTTTGCTCCGGCGATGTTCCACGGCACCAGCTTCGAACTGATGATTGCAGGCTTCGGCACCGTGCTGTTCGTCGGAGCGGCGTTTGTGGACTTCTACACAATGCCCCGTGCTTACAGGGACGATCAGTACTTGGCTGGTGCTCTCAGCATGTATCTGACCTACATCAACCTGTTCATCTTCATTCTTCGCTTGATCATTGTTTTGAATAGCGGCGGTCGGCGCGACTGATCAAGGTTCGAGCTTCAAGTCTTGTTTGCCCCGGCTAGACCGGGGCTTTTTTTGTGGGCTGTCAGTCATCGGCGACGGCGTAAACGCTGTCGCAAATTGCTCCACGTTGCTCGGCGTCATAACCCCATCGACTCAGAAAGGCTGCGTCGTCCCCCTGGTTGACCAGCGCAGCCTCTAGCAACTGCTCCAGTCGTTCTTTCACCAGGCTTGGTTCAAGCAGTCGTAATAGTTCGGTGCAGCGTGCTGATACCCGCTCTGATCCTGCCTGTTGGCTTGAATCACCACTGCGCCGATGGGCAACGACCATCGCGGTGCTCATCGCCAGGTTGCGAACACTGAGATCCACCACCCCCCTTCCGGCTTGCCGCAACTGACCGACGACGGCATCGGGAAGTCGGTCCATGAGAGCGCTGTCGCCAGCCAGGCTGACCACGAAGAAGCCGCGTGCACCATCCCGGCTCATCACCATTTCGCCGACACGGTCGGCCAGAACTTCATCGCTGATTTCTTCGTTGTCCCATTGCTGCAGCCAAGCGGCTGTGATTTCCATTGCCTGCTGGAAGCTTGGCTGCTGATTCCCCATGGCCACGCCACTTCTCTTTGGCCAGGCTATGGGCAGGGTTGCTCTCAGCGGGGAACCCTGTTCAGGCCGGTGGGAGCGTCGGACTGTGAGCGCGCAGACTGAGCTGATGCTTTCAACTCCCCTGCCGGAGGATTACCGCTCCGGTTTCGTCGCCCTGATTGGTCGTCCCAACGTGGGCAAGTCCACGTTGGTCAATCAGTTGGTGGGTGAGAAGGTGGCCATCACCTCGCCGGTGGCTCAGACCACGAGAAATCGCCTTCGCGCCATCCTCACAACAGAAGTGGCTCAGATGGTGCTGGTTGACACGCCAGGCATCCATAAGCCTCATCATCTGCTCGGGGAACGGCTGGTGCAGAGCGCCCGCAGTGCGATTGGTGAAGTGGATCTGGTGGTTCTGTTGTTGGAGGGCTGCGAGCGTCCCGGCCGGGGTGATGCCTTCATTGTCAATTTGCTTCGCCAGCAGTCTTTGCCGGTGTTGGTGTGTCTCAACAAATGGGACAAAGTGGCCCCAGAGCGGGAGGCGGAGGCCGAGGCGGCTTACGCCGACTTACTTGATGGCACGGAGTGGCCGTTGCATCGCTGTAGCGCGCTGTCGGGAGATGGCTGTCCTGATCTCACGGCGGTGATGGCCACGAAGCTGCCCCTCGGCCCGCAGTTGTATCCCCCGGACATGGTCTGCGACCAGCCAGAGCGGATCTTGCTGGGCGAGTTGATTCGCGAACAGGTGTTGCTTCACACCCGAGAGGAGGTGCCCCACAGCGTGGCCGTCACGATTGATCGCATCGAGGAGATGCCTGCCAAGGGGAAGGGCCAAAGCCGAACGGCTGTTCTGGCCACAGTTCTCGTGGAACGAAAGAGCCAGAAAGGCATTCTGATCGGGAAGGGGGGCGCCATGCTTAAAACGATCGGCCAAGGGGCCCGTTTGCAGATGCAGACGCTGATTGATGGCCCTGTTTATCTGGAATTGTTCGTGAAGGTGGTTCCTGATTGGCGAAGCAAGCCCGCTCGCCTCAATGAGCTTGGTTACAGCGATTCAGGTCGCTAAATCGACAGGTTTGTCTCCAAGATTGTGAGCAGTGCTGTGATTGGTTCACGGATGAAACCTTCATCTGATAAAGAAATTTTTATCGAGAGAACGATGGCATCAATCTTTATTTGCTCTGAGCTTGGTCGTTTTCCTGAATGACAGGTGCCCAGCCCAGACCCTCGAAATACTTAATCTTGATACGCTCACCCAGAATTACTGGCTCTTCCTTTTTGCAATCAATGGCTGTGAATTCAGATCTGATCATTGTTAAACCTCTATCTTTTGAGGCCGTGACCTCGTTCATGCACTATCGCCTTTGCTGACAATGTGTGGATTGAAAATGCGCGTGATTTTGCTGAGAGTTTTCTGAGTGTCAAAATTGACTCAAGATATTTCTTGCTTAAGACGTTTTTCTGTGATGCCAAAAGTATTGTCGTAAGGGTGGAGTTTGAGTAAGTCTTTTACGTAGATCGATTGTTACGTTCAATGAGTCCTGGTTTTTGGGGTGGACCCTTGGATTTCTTTTCGCTTAGCAATTGATGTGTCGGAAGTGTGTTGCGTAGGGGTAGCTGTATCCCAGCTCCATTTCTCGGATGATCTCTTCTGCTTTGTAGAGAGAGGAGGTCAAATGGCAGTGTTGATCGCCATCGCACACACGAAACTCACCGGTCTCCAGTTTTTGGATGAAGGATCCTTTCGGTGTTTGGCCAATCAAGTCGGATGCAGTCGCCATCGATGTAGTGCTTCAACGGTGTTGTCATGGCTCTGGTCGTGCCAGCAAAGTTGTATTGCTTCCCACCGTTCTGGTGATATGTGTGGCTTGGGTGTGTGGGCTTTGATCCGAATTGGACGCTCTTGTCCTATCGAGCGTGGCCCCGTGCTGGGTTCTGGCTAAGTCGGAGAAGACTGATTAAATCGTTCGATGCGTCGTGTTGTTCCCCTCGTGATGGGCATGGCTGTCAAAGGTCTTTTGCTGTCTCCGTTGGCGATCGCCAAGGTTTCGAAGGAAAATGTCCGCGCTGTGAATGCAGCTCGGATGCGGGCTGAGGCGGTGAATGGCGGGTTGAGTAACTACCGCGCGGCCAAGTGCATGTACGCCACTGGCCAAGGTGGTGGCGACTGCTTAAAAAGTGACAGCGATGGCTTCGTTTTCGTCTTTGGCGGCGGTGCCCCTGGGTGGCAAGAAGCAGGTGAATCACCAACGGTGGAGACCGAAATTCAAGTGTCCGCTGATGGCGCGTCCATCGTTGATCTGACTTACAACGGCGCACCGCGATAGGGATGTCTCATCAGGCAGCCCAAGGGATCTTGGGCTTTTTTGTGTTCACTCTCTTGCCGAATGTGCAATAGAGAGGTACAAATGTATTGATTTGAATTTGGATGTCGGTGTCTAGCTCTCCCCTTGAGTCGCTTACACCTGCTCAGCAGGAGCTGTACGACTGGCTTGCCGATTACATCGGATCCAATCAGCACAGCCCATCGATTCGGCAGATGATGGCAGCGATGGGGTTGCGCTCACCCGCTCCAATCCAGAGCCGTCTACGCCACCTTCAGCAGAAAGGCTGGATTACGTGGCAAGAGGGGCAAGCTCGAACCTTGCAATTGTTGGGCAGTCTGACTGCAGATGCTGGCGTTCCTGTATTGGGCTCGGTTGCTGCAGGTGGCTTGGTGGAAGCTTTCGATGACGTTCAGGAACATCTGGACCTGGATCCGGTGCTGACGATGAAAGGGCTCTATGCCCTCACGGTAAATGGCGATTCCATGGTGGATGCCCACATCGCCGATGGAGATGTTGTGTTGATGGAGCCTGTGATCGATCCAAGGGCGCTGCGCAACGGCACGGTTGTGAGTGCGTTGGTGGCTGGGAGTGGAACAACGCTCAAGCACTTCCATCGTCAAAAGGATCAGGTGGTGCTGGAGGCGGCGAATACCGCCTACGAACCGATTGTTTTGCCTGCTGATCAAGTCCAGATCCAGGGCCGCCTGATTGCAGTCTGGCGTGAGGTCTGAGGCTTCAGCGGTGTATTATTTCCCACGTTGATGGACTTACTCGAAAGGGTTTTCCACGACTCGGGGCCATAGCTCAGCTGGTAGAGCACCTGCATGGCATGCAGGG
>CEPW01120294.1_pt1 | contig 17277 bp, 10 predicted proteins | sample 356211 | NCBI WGS metagenome assembly CEPW01 (sample SAMEA2620021, study PRJEB7988) | marine metagenome | biome: marine biome (ENVO:00000447); feature: deep chlorophyll maximum layer (ENVO:xxxxxxxx); material: "saline water (ENVO:00002010), including plankton (ENVO:xxxxxxxx)" | depth 25 m
GACGACAAAGACGACGACAAAGACGAAGAAAAACATCGCGCGCGTTATCAAAATAAATGAAATTTCAAACCCTAAATACAAGAGAAGAAATGGGATCTCAAATTAGAAGGTCTCCTCTTCATTCCCTTTCTCTCTGGATCGTTTCCTTCAACCGGAGGACGCAAAGCTTGTAATCGGAGAGAAGAGAGAGATTGGCGGGGAAAAGAAGAAGAAGATGCCAGGAGGAGGCGAGGACATGGAAACCGACACCGACGATGCGCTCGAACCACAAAACACCACCGAGGAAGAACAAAAAGTGGACCATAAAGTCCAACTTCGGAAACTTTCCCGAGCGTTGGAGTTGGCCGTGGAGGCATCTAAAATCGCCTCGGTGACGTCTGAAATCAAAGCCATCTTGTCCGAAAACAACATGATTGGATGCTACGGGGACTTTTGCGAGAAGTTTTCGTGGCCAGTGGATGAGAATGAAGTAAAAAGAATGCGAGACTTTGAAACGGAAACGGTGGCCAAGATCGAATCGAATTTGAAAGATGCGAAAGAGAACTTGGGCGACGACGACATCCAATCGGCGTTACGAGAGATGGGAGATAAATACGCACAAATGGGGTACAAAGAGAAGTGCGTGGATGCATACGAAAAATGTAAAGAAACGAACGCGACAATTGGACAAAAAATGGAAATTGAGTTTAGCAAAGCGCGAGTCGGATTGTTTTGGGAGGACCTCGGGATGTGGAAGAAAAGCATCGAGGAGATAAAAAAGTTGTTGGAGATGCCAGGAGGGGCGGATTGGGAGAGAAAAAATCGTCTGAAAGTCTACGAAGGCTTGTGGATGTGCGCATCGAGAGACTTCGCGTCTGCGTCGACCTTATTTCTGGAAAGTTTGAGCACATTTGGCGCTTACGAGTTGATGTCGTACGACGAGTTTGTGTTTCATTGTGCCGTGACTGGAATGGTGACATTGCCGAGGGTAGAGTTGAACGAGAAGGTGGTGATGGCACCGGAAATTATTAGAGCGAGTTTAAGCACGCCAGGGTTGCCGGACTTTTTGAATTCATTGCAACAATGCGAGTATGCGAAGTTTGCTGAGGCGTTTCCGTTGGTCGGGGACGCTGTGGATTTGTCGCCGTGGTTGTCGCCACATAGCCGCTATTTTAGTCGCGAGTGTCGAGTGAGAGCGTACGCGCAGTATTTGCAAAGTTACCGATCAGTGAGCGTGCCAAGTATGGCGAGAGCGTTTGGGGTGAGCGTAGAGTTTTTGGACGAGGAGTTAAGTAGGTTCATCGTAAACGGCAGGTTGAGTTGTACTATCGACGCCGTGGAAGGGGTGTTGAGGACGAATAGACCGGATAAGAAGAACGCGTTGTATCAACAGTTTGTGAAAGACGGCGACGCGTTGCTGAATAGGATTCAAAAATTATCTAGGGTGATCGATTTATAGATTTTATTTTGTTATGTGTCATCATCATCATCATCATCATCATCATCTTAAGTATGATAGAGAAAGAAATTCTTCGTGTTACGACGTTTCTACTTTAAATTTTTAGTTCCATCTTCGAGGATGCAGTGGAAGATGCCGTCATGAGCTTCTATGAATTTTTTTTGTACGGGTGGTATTCGTCGTGTTCTCGCGCCCCGTTATGTGCCCAAATTAATTCCTGTTCGTGGTCGAAGGCGTCCTCTTGATTTCTTTCGAACCAGTGTTTCGCGTTTCCGTGTCTCCGCTTCCACACTTTTACTCGCACATCTTTCTTTATGAGTAACGGTGGCCAGAATGGAAACTTTTTGTTCAATACTGCGCCGGTAAACCCGGTTATATTTCTCATGATTTCATACCCGGGCATCTTTTTGTATTCGTTGATTAACCAATCGTGTCCTCGAGAACCGTCGTCATGTAACATGGCGTGTAAATGACCCTCGTGTTCGTGGTCCTGTCTCTTGTTATATAATATGACGTTGTGATCATGGTAAGCTTGACCAAATCGAGAGGCGCCGGTCTGCGCGCAATGATCGTCGATGTGTATTCTCACGTGACCTAAGGTGTTGTGTTCCGGGTTCAACTCATGGAACACGGCCAACGCTTCCCCGCCGGGATAGTTGGCGATGGATGCATTGGCAAATACACCGATGGATATCGCACTACTAACTAAAATGCCTACCCATGCAAACGCGTGTAAAATGGCTACATTTTTACCTTTTTTTCTATTCAAAGTTAATCGGTGCATCCCGCACGCGCCGCAGAAATTGAATAAAGGGAGAACCGGGAAGAGGAAACGCAACTCTTTGTGTCCTAAAAACGAAAACGCGAAAACGAAAAACGAAGCGATCGTAAACGCCGACCGGCACCGTCTTTCCTGAGTAAACCCGTATACACTCAACGGATACGCAATCAGCAACATTCTAGGCAATGCGGAATAGGCGTACCACAAAAACGGCTTCGTCCCGTATTCGTGACTCCGATTCGCTCCCATTGGATTGTTAAAAGATAACACCTCCCATTCTGGCCATAAAAATTCCTTATCCCAATGTTTTGAATCAATCGAAATTGATGCGTATGCGAATGCCAGAATAGCGGTCACCATCGCCATCACATTCGCGATAATCCGTAAACTCGCGTCGTATATATCTGTCATGCGAAACAACGTCACATGCACACCTAACGGCGCCAACAACAAGATATTATCGCACCTAAACACCGCCACGACCATGCTCACGATCGCCACTGCCAAAGTATCCAACACAGACCGGTTAATTTTCAAATTCTTCCTGTCTTCTAACCATAAACTCAACGCGAATGTCGTCAAAACGAACGCGAAAATATTTGGCAACGGCCTCGACGCGTAAAACGCCAAATGAAACTGCGCCAATGCGAGTACGCTCGCGTATACCGCCACGTCGTTCCCGAAATTCTTCCCTATGACGGAGTGAAATCTGTGCAACGCAAACGTTGACAGAAGGCCCAACACCATTCGCATTATGACTTGATAATGCATTTTTGTCCTCACGAACGTCTCTTCCTCGTTCAACGTCTCCACCAAATGTTTCAATTCGCCCCAAACCTGTTCGCTTCTAAAGATTCTTTTTGTCACCGGGTTACTGTTCACGAAAACTTCCATCGCTCTGGCGACCGTCTTAGTCACTTTCCCCAGAATGAGAGGTCCAACGAACGTTCGCGGAACCACTCCTGGGAACTCTTTGTGGTCCCACAAGTGCAGATCGTTCGTGTGGAAAATCACGTCGTGAACTGCTTGCGTGTTGAAAGATTCTTCGACTTTCGTGTACGGCGCGAGACGGACGTACAAAAGGACGGAGAGGAGGAAGACGAAGTCGAAGAGCGCGTGTGTGAGAAGGACGCGCCGCATTGGTGCTGTTCGTGGCGGTGCTCTTTCGCGCGTTTCACCGCAGACGGTGCGTCTCGGACCTTTTTTCTTCTGTCGACTCGAACACCAAAAATATCTCGAATATCTCTCTCTTCCTTTTTGGGGGCAACTGCGAGGGTAGGAGGAAGGGTCTTAGCGGGGTGTTTTCCCTCACAACTCCCAGTGCACGACTTTCTCTCCTTCCTCTAAGTGTTCGTGGTCGTGCGAATGATCTCGATAGATATCGTGGTAATCGAGCAAGTCTTCGTTGATTCGATTTTTATCTGTTGTTTTCCCGGGGGCAGAAGAGTGTTTTAAACTGTCGTCGAACGGTCGTCGCTCCAGGCCTAGGTCGTCTTCGACGGATGATGTTTTTTGGTTTCTGGAACGCTCCGGCTGTTGCGCCGACGAGAGCGCGACGAGGAGCGAAGAGGAGAGAAGGAGGACAAAGAGGTGGCGGAGGAAGAAACGCCGTGGCATTTCCGCGAGATTTATTTCTGACGGGCTTTCTTTGTTCAAAATGTGAAAGTTTATGCTATCTACGTACAAAGACGCGGTGTTCAACACGATAACGCGAGAAGTTTATGATCACAAAAAGCCACCCAATAATGAGGAAGAACCGAAGAACCCTCCTTTTTTCTCCTCCGTGTCCCCTCTTTTGATCTGCCTGGCGTCGTCCGAGAACCAGCTGGGCATGATTTGTTCTCGCACACGAGGCACTCGCATGCTCGCCAACGCCGGAATCGCTCGATCGAGGTACCTTTTCGCACCAGGAAACACGTCGCATAGTTCGTCTAAACCTTCTTTTTGCGTTTGCGCGATGACTAATAGCTCGTCGTATTTTTCTCCGGACGTTTCAGCAATTTGTTTCCATTTTTTGCACATTCTCGCGTCTTCGAGTTCGTTTTCGGAAAGACGGAGTTCCTCGAACTTTCGTTCGTACTCTTTGTCTTTTTCGTCTCTTTGTTTTTTCAGCTCTTCATTCATTTTCGCGAGTTTTTCTCGGTCTGCTTCTAACTCTTTGGCGAGAACGTTGACGTTTTTACGACCGACGTACTGTTTTAATTCTAAAGTCAAATCTTCGTTCATGCGCTCGATTTTTTCGCGAAGTTGCTTTTCGTTTTCGAGGTCGCGCATGAGGTCGTTTAAGCGACGGATCATCGCATTCTTTTCTCGGGAGTCATTGAAAGAACCGACGTCGTCGTGCGTGCCATTTTTTTGTTTTTGAACTTCATCGCCTATGCGGTTTATGCCTTCTATGGCTCTTTCCGCGGAGTCGCTTCCTAACGCGTACGAGTTGCGAGAGAATCGATCGAAATCGTGCTTCTTTTGTTGTGTCTGCGTGTGTTGTGTTTGTTGTTGTAGTTCGGACGAGTGCAACGCGTCGTTCCAAGCGCTCGCGGCTTTGCCAATACCTCCATCCCAGACGCCCACTTTTTGCGTGTTTGCAGAGACAGCAGCATTTGATTTCATTTCGCGAGGTAAAACGGCATTCTCACCGTTGCGAACGACCGCGTTCGCCGGCACCAACCTCGTCATCCACGTCGCTGCCATCTCCTCGTCATCGTTATATCCACCCACTCGGTATCGGGACCCTACACTCGGATCTCTCTTCGCGCCACCGACGACAACCAGCGTTTCCCCGCACAACGTCATCGATCTTCCGGCGATATCATCATCCAACTCGTGCAAATTATCGCACCTGACCAAACTCGGATCCCAGACCATCTCGTTCGCATCTAACGCGTTCACATCCCCGTTCCTTTCCATAAAACAGTACGTCCCTACGTCTGTTTGGGCGAAACACGTCGCATCCACGATTACATTATCCCCAAACACTTCAATCGGCCTTAACCATTTGTTGTTCAAATAATCGTACACATCCGCGCACCCGTCATAAATCGGCCCAGATTTATTCTTTCCTCCAAGAAACGCTATCCTCTTATCACTCATCAAAATCGCCACGTGAGCACACCTTGGCAACGGTTTCAACTGCACGCCAGGTTCCACCTCCCCATACCCATCTTTTTTCGACACCGGTGCGATCCAAGTCATCGTCGGTACGTCTAATATTCTCAACGACCCAAAGTGCACGTCTTTCTGTATCCCGCCGAGACACTTACCGCCGTGCAAAACAATCGCCCGGTCGCCGATCGAGACGCACGCCGATCCGACTTTCTCGGTTGGAACATCTCCCGTTGTTGGGCTTTCAATCCAGCTCATCCCGTTTTCCTCGTCGAGAGCGTACACTTTCACTTTTTCCGCTTCGTAGGAACTGCTCGTTAAACTTTCGTACGACCCAGGAGAAGCGGTGCCGGAGAAGAAGGAGAAAATCCCCCCGGCAGAACTCGCCATCGTCGAACCATCATCCGACGAGGACACGCCACCAATCAGCAGTATCAGCCCGTGATACTTCACCAAGCGTCCGTGCGCGTTCCCTCTCGGTAAATCGTTCACGCGCGTCCAGCGTTTCTCGACGACGTCGAACACGTAACAATCTTTCAGCACGCGATTCGTCGTCCCGCACACGCCTCCAGCTATCAGCACGTGCTGCGCGTTCAGGGCTATCGACGCGTGGAACGACCGAGGCGGAGGGACCTCCCCGGTCCAGTCCTCCACGCAGGTCCACTTCATCTGGTCGTCGTCAAAATCGTCTTCTCTTCTTCTTCTTCTTCTTCTTCTCGGGGAACGACGACGGTACAAACAATGTCTCTCTCTCTCTCTCTCTCGCTTCTTTGAATTCAATCCAATTGGAACAAAAAAGAAAAAAACGCTCCAAAACCTTAAACCCTAAAGTCCTAAGACTCTCTTTAATTTTATTTTCTTGGTCCAAACCGTCCCTCTCGCCAAAGTTCACTACTAATAGTGTCCTCGGAGTGTGAGGCACACCTTTCGCGTCGCTTGGTTCTTTGTGCAGGATCTCTCTCTTTTTTTTAATGACGAAGAGAAAAGAGAGGTGTCGAAAAGACCACACACAAGAGAGTTTTGTTGTCTACAAAAGCGCGCTTTGAGAAGCGGCCAACAACGCGTCGTGTCTTTTGTTGGAGCGCGCGCAACGAGTATCATCTCGACCACCACCCGCACGACACCCTTCCTTTTGTGCCCCTTCTTTTTGGGTGTCCGTCGCGTCTCCGCTCGAGAGAGATCGAGGAGGAGGAGGAGGAGGAGAAACGCGTCGCATCGTGTTTGGGTGTCGTGTGGTTAAGATAAAGCGCTTAGAGAGTAGAGAAAAGAGCTTTGTCGGGTCTCGTCGTCGCAAACAATGGCACCACCACCGCCGCGCAGCGATCGAGGCGATCGAGAGGTCCCGACGTCGACGAAGAACACGACATCGAAGACGAGCTCGGACGAGGGGTCGAACGACAGACGCGCCGAGAAAAGGTACGAAGAGAGAGGATTGGTGTTTGGTGTCGTCACCTCTCCGACAAGAGCTGACGATGGATGACACGTCGTTTTATTTTTCCTTAACGGGAGCGTCGCGCCGCGCGGTCGCCGCGAACAAAAGGACGACGACGACGACGACGACGCGTTTCCCCCCTCGCTCTCGCGACTTTTGTACTGACGCGCTCGCTTTTTCCTCGCAATAATACGCAGGCAACGAACGGAAACTTTGACCACCGATAGAGAGGACAAAGATGCGGACAAAATGCTCGTGCCAGATACCAACAACAAGAAACGAGAAGAAGGACTTTGTCCGTACCACCGAGGAAGAGATACCGGGAGCAACGAAGGGACGCCGAGTGGTGATGGAACGAATAGATATTCCGGTAATGATAACGCGAGCGCGATGGGCGTAAAGATGGCTACCACCACAGATAATGCCAAAACGGATAAGCAGAACTCGACTGAGGATGAACGCGCGATAGGATCGGAGGATATGGGGAGCGCCGAGAATAACAACACCAATGCAGACGAAATGCGACGATTACAAGAGGAAGTTTTAGAGTTGAGAAAAAGCAACGAGGAATTACAGAAACGTTTGCGCACGTCCACTTCATCCGCAAACGCGAACGAGACGGCGTTGTCGAATAACTTGTTGCGAAAGTTGGCACCGTTGAAAGAACTCGCAATGGATTCGCTGGAGGAAGGGGTGACGATTGCGGATTTTACGCATCCGTTGCAGCCGTTAGTATTTGCTAATCAAGGTTTCACGGAGATTACTGGGTACACGGTAGACGAAACAGTTGGGAAGAACTGCCGATTTTTACAAGGTCCGGATACGGAACCGGAAGTGGTGAGTAGAATCAAACATGCGGTGATGAACGGCTTGTCGATTCAGTGTCGATTGAAAAATTATAAGAAAAATGGGGAGATGTTTATTAACAACTTATCCTTAAAACCGATTCGTAACGCAAACAGCGTGGTTACGCATTATGTCGGGATTCAATCCGACGTGACCAAAATTGTCGACTCGCAGAATGCAGAGATTGAAGCTTTAAAACGAGTCGCCATTGCCAACGCGGCGACGGAGTCGAAATCGAAATTTTTGGCGCATATGTCACACGAGATTCGAACGCCCTTGAATGGGTTAATTGCGGTTGGACAGTTGTTGGAAGATACAAAATTGGACCGCACACAAAGGGATTTAGTGACCACCATGCAATCGTCTGGGGAAACCTTGCAAGCGTTGATTAGCGACATTCTCGATTTCTCTCGAGTCGAGGCGGAAAAATTATCCTTGGCTAACGAGCCGTTCAACCCGGAAGGGGTCATCGCGAATGTGTTGGAAATCGTTGGTATCCACGCGGGCAGATTGAAATTAAACGTCGGGTACCACGTGGATGAGGGTGTTCCGAAAACTGTTTTGGGAGACGCCATGCGCGTGCAACAAGTTTTGTTGAATTCCATCAACAATGCCATCAAGTTTACCGAGAAGGGGGATATCATGGTTCGCTTATACATCGGTATGGCACCGAAAACGAAAAAAATGCAACGCGTGAACTCATCTTTGGCAATGAATGACGACTGGGTCACGCCTCTAAGCAATTTGGCGCACATGTGTCCGCACTTTTCGTCGAAAGATGGCGAGCAGCAGCCGCAGGAGATAGCGGGTTTCGGCGAAGACGAAGGAAAAGGACAGTGTCCGTTTCTCAGCCAACACTCGACCGAGCAACAGCAACAAAACATGAATCAAGAACAAGTTGAACAAAAAGATATCAAAAGATCGCACGACCTGTCGGAAGCGACCGCTAAAGGCGCGGCAACGACGCATTCCGGTACGGTTGGCAGCGGCAACCAATCCGGTAGCGAGAACAACGACAAACCAGTTTATCTTCACTTTTACGTTAAGGATACCGGTATTGGTTTATCCGCGGACATGATTCGTGAGGTGTTCAGTTCGTTTCGACAAGTCGACGATGGTACGACGAGGAAGGTTGACGGGTCTGGTCTGGGTCTCGCGATTTCTCGAAAACTGTGCCAAGCTATGGGCGGTACTATTTGGGCGGAATCCGAAGGTTTAGGCAAAGGTTCAACGTTTCACTTTTGCGTAAAATGTCAAGTTGCAAATGAGAAAGATATACCAGAGAAAAAACCAAGCACAGAGAACACGGGTTATCTCGTGAAGACTTTGAACTCCTCGGGCGTTTCAACAGCGCAAAGACTCAACAACTTTTCGATGAAACACCACGCGGAGTCTTGGATCCCGCAAAGAGTGAGCATGTCCATTGGAGACGAAGATGGACGACGCTCGACCGTTTTACTCTACGACGAAAGCTACATGATTTGTAAAACTATCGAAAGCAGCTTGCAACAGTGGAATATTGAAGTCGAAGTGGTGAGATCTGCACAGGTTTTGTTTGAGAAACTCGGAAATGATGTCGCGGATCATCCCGAGGATGAGAAGAATCGAAAGTACGGGTGTGTCATCGCTCAAAGGTCGCCAAAGTTTGAGAGAGAACTTTTGGCGTTCGCACAAAAACATAAGCTAGTTTCCGAAGACGGGTTGAACTTTTTAGGTGCGGTTAAAGCGAAACGTAAGACGAGGTCTGGTTCTGTCGCTAGAGGCAGTAGTGGTGGTTCGGCCGAAAAGAAGTCGAAAGAACACGCCCCGGTGGAAGTGCACAAAATCTTACCGGCGATGCTTTTGCTTACGTGGCCAGCGGCAGCAAAAGTTTTCGGCGGTGGTATCACCGGAACGCTAGCGCGTTTACACGAGAAGAACGAAGAGGTCGAACAAGAAGTTTTGGATACGGAAACAGAAGTAGAAAAATCCGTCAGCGAAGCCGAGCGCAAGAGAGTCGTGAAATTGTGTGAAGCCATCTTAGCGCAATCGAACTTTGAATCCGTGACGAAACCAGTCAGATACGGAAATTTGCAACAAGCCATTTACCGAGTCATGGCGAAAGAAAAAGTGGAAGGCGGAGACGAGTGTTCCAAGAGAGGCAAATTATCCGACAAAAGTTCCGCACAACCTGTGAAAGAGAAAACGCCTGAATCCACCGGACCGCCGCCAAAACTTCGCATCTTACTCGCCGAAGACCACTTGATCAACATGAAGGTCGCCAAGGCGGTGTTGGCAAAATGTGGGTACGAAGACGTCGTTTGGGCGAAAGATGGTGCAGTCGCGCTTGAATTAATCGAGAAAGAAGAAAAAGGCGTGGACGCGTTCGATTTCATTCTCATGGATTTGCACATGCCGGTATGTGGCGGATTGGAGTGCGTGAGGAAAATTCGCGAGCGGTATCCGGACTCGAAAATACCGATCGTTGCCATCACAGCGGATGCGATGACAGAGTCGAGAGATAATTGCATGCAAGATGGATTTACTGGATGGCTCACGAAACCGTTTCGAATCGAACAGATAAAATCGTTGGTGGATGACATCATAACGGGTAAAAATAGTCAGTAGTAATACAGACAGGCAAAAGCAGTGTGCGAATTCGCCCTCCTCGGCATCTTAAAACAATTGACATCAATGTTTTGTAATAATACAGCTATAAAATACTGCAGTACCAGCTTAGTTTTGTACACCCATTATATCTCATACATTCCCTCCGTTCTCTCCGTCCTCGTCGAATGAAGATGCATTCGCGTCGTCATTGAGTCTTCGATAGTCCGTTGCTTCTCCGGACGATAGTTTTGTGGGGTTGACTTTCCTCCAAGTCCATCGCGCCGCTCGAACCGTATACGGCGTTCTAGAAATACTGCTTTCGTACGCGTCCTCATCATCAGCCCTAGTAGCAATACCATCTGTCGGTCTCTCATCTCTTCCTCTACTGGTACTAAACGGCAGCGACTCGTTCGCTAACACTGCTCTGACCGATGCGCTCGGTCGTCTCCTCTTCAGTCTAGGTGCCATCATCCTCGCTACCATTTTCGCTCCTGCGTGTGGCATCTCCTCCAAGGCAATTTTAATTGCACACGTCAACGGTACTGCTAATACCGCACCGGCAGCGCCCCACACAGAGTACCAAAAAACTAAACATAACAATACAGTCACTTCTGAGAGGTCCAATCCTTTTCGATACACGACCGGGCCGACAAAGTCACCAACGATTGCAGAAGCAAAGGATGGAAAAATACACGCGCACCATCTTGCGCCCGAAGTTAAATCAGGCAACAGTAGCGCAATCGGTATCGGAAGCGCGAATGAAATCAATGATCCAACTGTTGGAATAAAGTACAACCAAAACGAGGCAATTGCCAACGAAGCAGCTAGGATTAACGGCACGCCGCAGAAGTACAACACACAACTCACCAATCCCGCTCTGAAAAGCGCCAAGACGATCATGATGTTCATGAATTTACGCACGGCCACGACGGTTCGTTTCACGACTGGTTTTTTAAACCTCAACGGCTGTCTTTCTGGCACTAACAAAAACATAGAATACACACTGCACAAACACACGTCACCAAAATATCTAAAAACCGTCGTCCCAACCTGCGTCCAAAAGTCCTCGTCTTTCAACCACAACTCCACTCGATCTACAATCGTCTGCCACGCGTCAACGGCGACGTGATCCTCCTTAAAAATTTTCTTCGCACAGTTGTCTAGAAAATTCGCCACAATCTGAATCCGTTCCTTAAATCGTTCGTCCCAATCGTTATCGTGTAAATGCGAGACGATCCACGTTTGTCCTAAATACAGCGCGAAAAGAAACGTGCACAAAAACACGACGACGAAGAATATGGCTATAAAAATAGCCATCGGTCTTGGGACGACCAAAACGCACCCAGCTCGGCTCCGTTCGCGTTCGTACTCTAAATGTTCCTCTTCCTCGGTGCTTCGTCTCAGAGGTCGCGAGGACGAAGAATCCTCGTCGTCCTCATCCTCGTCCTCCGTTAAACGCATCCCTTGACTACTACCGATAGTCTCCTGCGCGCGTCTTTTCAGCCGCCACTTCCTCAGAATCTTCGCCTGGTACGCCTTATCGGAGCAAAAATCAACGATCGGTTGTAAACACAAGGCGATTCCGCAGGCGAACACTAACGGTCTCAAGAGATACGCGTATTTTTCAAGAAAGTAACACGAAGTGACGAGAGCGGTGATGGACACGCTCAGGAGCAAAACAAACGCGTCCTTATCCTCGCTCTCCTTCTTTTTCTTCTTCTCCGTTTCCTCGTTTTCCTCGTTCCTCGGGTCATTCGATGTTTGTCGGTGTCGCTGCTCTTCTTGCTCCTGCGCCAATTGGAGATTCTCGTCGTCGGTTCCCGATTCGAATTTGACCTTCGGTTTCGTGTTTCTTTGTCGCAACGCGTCCGTGGTAGTCGCACCGCGATTCAAAGCTGGACTTGGGTCGCGGATGGACATCGCGCGTGTGCGTGCGCGTGGGTGCGCCAACGGTCGCGATGGCAAAGAGAAAGAATTGGAATTCTATTGGATTCCTCAAAATTATGGAGAAGAAAAAGAAGTGAAAGAGAGAAAAAGAGGAGAGAAAAAGTGCCCTTTTTGGAAAAAGGAGAGAGTCGTCAATATTTCTTACAGCTCGAATGTGCGCTGTGCGAAGATTTCGTCGTACGTGTGCGCATTCTTTCTATCTTATTGTCTTTCACGTCACGGCACGCATCCAACACGTTCCATGAACACGTCGTGCGCGTAGATGACCGCCGGAGCGTACGCGGCCGTTCCCGCGTCGAACAAGCTCGGAATGGGAGCCATGCCGGCTTGGTTGACGCGTGCGGTTGCTCGCATGGCATCGTCGGGCTGCAGGTATCCGATGGTATATAGCTGCGCTCTGACAAAGTTACATCGGCGAATGTCTTCCATGGAATCGCCTTTGGTGATATCTAACGGCGTGATTTTGTCGTCTTTCATCGGCTGGTATCGCCAGACGTGTTCGTAGTCGTAGTTTACGACACGCGCGGTGTTGTAATCGACCGAATATCCTAAACTGACTTGTCGCACCGTTTCCGCGCATAAAAACGATCCGTCTTTACCGCTCGTCTCTGATTCTCTCGCGTTCGTGAACAACTCCACCCTTTCGGCGTTATTCGCCGCGCCTCTTCGTAAAGTCACCGTCGCTCGATTCGGATTCTTACTAAAGTCGTAATCCACGCTCTCCACTGCCGTTTCGTCCTCTAAATACGCGTTAAAGATATTTTGCAAGTTAAACGCTCTGTCTTCCACGACGTCGCCTCGTGCATCATCGATATTCTCCCCCGGTCTTTCGTGGACAAACCTTGATCTGTACTTTGGCGCGGGCGTTTTCCCGACGTCGGGAAGATATGCCAAACTCAATTTTTGAAATCCAGGACACGTGGCTGCTCTCTCCAACGTATCCCGGTCGATGTATTCGTCCGACGGGAACTCGTATCCAGAAAAAGAAACCTCTTGTTCCCACTCGCCCAGGAGGAAGAGCGGGTACTTCATCGGCCCGGGACGGCTTTTGTTCATCACTCGCTTCTCGAACAGTTTCGGGTGTGTGAGTTTATACTCCAACGAAGAAGAGTCGTCGAGAGTGCTCGTCCCAGCGGTCGCGTTCGACTGTATTCGGTCGAACAACGCTCCCGCTCGAGCGACATCGTTGTTCGCGGGGAGCGCAACAACGAAAGACATCGCGCACGCACATCTCGACATCCATTCTCTTCTCGACAGTTTCCCATCGTCCATTATCCAATCGCTCTTTCGCGTTGTTTTCTCCGCTTCTTCATCATCATCCGCGTGTACTAAAATCCAAGTCTTCCTCTTCTTCTTCGTCAAAAAAAAGCCTTTGGTGGTTTTGGAGCGAGTCCGCGGTGCCGCCGTCGCGCGGGAAGACGGTGGCGGTGTCGCGCTTCGCCGCTGCCCCCACGCCACGACTCGCGTCGACGCCATCCACGTTTGTGTGCACAATTAATTAATTAGAGTTTTTTTTTCTTTTTTTTTCGCCATTTTATTTAGGGTTTAGAAAGAGACCCTAAATTGAATGGCAGAAAAAATTCCTTTTGGATTTTGGAGTCCGACGATTGTACCGCTGAACTTGTGAACGCTGTAGAAGGGAGACGACGACGACGACGTTCCGCTCGCTTCGTAAAGGGACGACGACCGCATCCAAAAAAATACATATATCTTTTGACACCCATTAGTATCGCCAAAAAAGTGCCGAGAGAGAGAGAGAGAGAGAGAGAGAAGAGCACGAAAAGCGCCGAGACCAAATTGATGTCCGCGTACGGATTTGGCTCCCGGGAAACCGACGACGCCAAAAATGGCGTCATCGGTCGGTGGCAATACCATCACTCGGAAACGCGAGACGCTTTGGCGAGCGCAGAAAAAGCGTCGACGGAGTACGAACGATGCTGCTCCAATAGCGGTGGACGGGAAGTGGCATCGGTGGAAGAAAAAGTCAGAAGCAAAAATATCTTCGAGAGAGAATTAGAACGGTTTCGAGACGCTTTGGAGAAGCTTGAGAATTGTTTGACGATGGGGTACGCGCGGGTGATTTTTCTGATGACGCGAGTCTCTCGTACTTTGAGTACTCGACGATGGGTTCATCTTTTGGTTTTCGTGGCACGCGCGAGTTTGTTTTGACTCGTATTTCTCTGAACTTAATTGACATCATCCATTGCTTTTCTTTCTCCTCTCGCGCGCGCCGTACACGACAGGGCGAACTCGGCGCGAGACTTTGCCGATCGACAGAAAGTTTTGCTCGGGTTTACCGAGAAGAAGCGGTTGTTTATCGCGCAGATGGAAGCTGAGGAAGAAAGGAGTTCGTTGTTTATGAGTAGTAGTAATAATAGCAATAACAACAATAATAGCAGTCAAGTAAAGAAACTCAGCGCGGCAGAGATGACGGAAGGCATGACTCCGGAGCAACTCTTGCGGTTGCAAACGCAACAGATTAAAAGTCAAGATCAAACATTGCACGCGTTATCGCGATTGTCGACGAAGTTGAAAGCAACGAGTGGAACGATATACAATGAAATTGAAGAACAGATGGAAATTGCGGACGATTTAGAGAAGGATTTCAAGCTAACGCAAATGAAAATGAAAGCGTTGCGGAAGAAAGGCCACGAGTTGAACGGGTATCGGAAGAACGAGATTGCCGAGCAAGATCGAAAGATTCGATTAGAGGCGGAGAAGGAGAGGGAGAAGGAAATTCGGGCGAAAGAAGCCAGTCAGAAAGGGTTTTGGGGATGGTTTAATTCCTAATCACGTTTTAATGCTGTATTATTACTTTTTACTACGCAAACTTACACGGCGGTTGCGTCTCCTTCCCCGGTGGTGTTTGTCGCGCTTCGCACGTGACGCGCATACGAACAATCCGCAATCGCCTCGTCAATTCTACCTAAAGCCAACTCAACTCGGGAGCGCGTGGATTCATCCTCGTCGCAAGTCACTGTTCTCGTCGCGTGTAAAATCTTCACGCTCTTTGCATCCACATTCATTTCTAAAACGCGTTCCTTCTCGTCGACTTTTTGCGCCTTTCCGAATTGCGCTTCGAGCATGGCGACGGCCATTTTAAACCGCAACAACTCCACAGCTTCCGTATCTTTTTCTTTCATCGCAATCGCATGGTCGCGTTCGTACCCTTTCAACGTTTCTGGTTCTCTGTTTAATTGTAAAACGACCGCTAAAGTGGCATCTGCTAACACATCTGCAAACGGATCGGATGCCCACTCTAAAATGACATGTTCAACGCCAACTTCATCAGATTTCCCCGCTTTGCGAAGAGTAACCGCACCGTTATCTATCGAAACACCTTCTTCCTCTTCTTCCTCTTCTTTTTTGATGACGACTTCTGTTGTTTTCGCTTTCTTCGTTTTGCGTCCTTTCGTCGGGCTCTTTTTTTCTTCGTTGTCATAATTTTCGTTGTCATTCGCATCGTTCTTATTACTTTTCTTAGGCATACGCAACGTTCGTACGGTATGCATTCCTTCAAACAACGCCTCTAACGCGAATCTTAAAGTATCGATGTCTACTTCGCAAGGAATCAGTTGGCGTTGAGTCACGACACTCGTTCGTAATCTCGCGTGATCTCGCACGTCCTCTGGCGCAACTAGCAAATGACCGAAATCCTTTGCCACTAAAACGCCTCTCACTTCTTGACCTTCCACGGGCAAACAATCGCTCGCCAACGACCCGGCCACTTTCGCGACTTTCTCGCCTCGATATCGAATTTCCACCGATTGACAATTCTTCGGAGCGAAAACGTTCATCTCTTTACCGTCTGCCACCGCTTTTGCCTCTAAAGCTCTTTTCAACCTTGCCATTTCCGTGGTCTCCCCGTGGACTAAAACCACGTGAGGTGGATTCAAAATATCCAAAAATTGTTGCGTTTGCGGGTAATCCGCGTGCGCGCTAAACGAAATGGCATCGACGGAGCATCTCAACTGTAAATCCCTTCCGTCTCTCGCTTTTACCGTTTTCACGTCGCTTAAAATTTCCCTCGCCAACGTTCCTTGAACCGCGAAATCGCAAATAACAACCCCGTTATCGGAACTTTCGCACCAGTTCTCAAACAACTCTCTACTCGTTCCACTTTGTAACATCGACGGCGTCGCTAAAACAACGCATGGACCCGTGTTCCCATCCAGATCGCTCGCTCTGTTTAAATTCTGCACGTGTTTAAAATTGAACGGATTTTTCTCCTCGAATTGTCTCTTAATGTCCGCATTCAAGACGTTTATATACGTCTCATACACAGTCATCGCTTTCCTTGCCAACGCACTCGCTTGGTACACCGGCACGTGACCCATTTCTGGATGTTTTTCCCAATAATCCTCCAAAATCAAAAGCAGCTCCTGCGCACGTCCTAACGCCACCACTGGCAACAAACACTTCCCTCCTCTCCCTAAAATCCCGTGAATCTTATCCGTAAACCTCGCCTCCCTTTCCTCTTTCGGCGTGTGTGGACTGACACCGTACGTACTTTCAACGATAACGACATGCGGCGTCTTCTTCGGGATATCTGCGGCTGGTAAATGCCGATCGGCGACTCTCGAGTAATCTCCCGTGTATAACACGCGACATCCGCCTACGTTCACTTCAAACTGACACGCGCCCAGCACGTGCCCAGCTCTGTATGGAGTCACTTTGATTCCTTCGATGTTAATTTCTTGATGAAAGTCGATCACTTCGATTTTATCCATGGCTGCTTTTAAATCTTTCGCATCCCACAGCTGCGACTCATCTTTTTCGTCCGGTTTCGACAGTCGCACGAAATCGCTCATCAGCATGTGAAAAATCGCCTTCGTGGCGTGCGTCATGAACACCCGTCCTTTGAAATTCGTTCTGTTCACTAAAAACGGCACCGCCGCGCAATGGTCCAGGTGGAAATGCGTCACCAGCAGCACGTCGATCGCGCTCAGATCGATTTCGTCGAAGTACGGTAACGAACTTAACCCGGAAAATCCAGGATGAATCCCGCAGTCGAACATGACGTTTTTCTTCCCACCGAAGAAGGACGCGACGACGCAGGAGCGACCAACCTCGGACCCGGCGCCGAGAGGTATGAGCTCGAGAAGCTCGCCCGGGTCATCGTCGTGGTCGTCGCCGTCGCCG
>CEPW01037531.1_pt1 | contig 17254 bp, 12 predicted proteins | sample 356211 | NCBI WGS metagenome assembly CEPW01 (sample SAMEA2620021, study PRJEB7988) | marine metagenome | biome: marine biome (ENVO:00000447); feature: deep chlorophyll maximum layer (ENVO:xxxxxxxx); material: "saline water (ENVO:00002010), including plankton (ENVO:xxxxxxxx)" | depth 25 m
TACCCGGCCGAGTTTCCTCCGCCGACGACGACGATTCGTCTTTGCGCCATTCTTCTTCTTCTTCTTCTTCTTTTTTGTGTGTCTTTTTTCCATTCAGTATTTTTCTCTCTCTCTCTTTTCACACTGTGTACAAGCTTTTTTGTGTTTTTTCAAAACCCTAAATGGGACAGGAGTAAAAAAAAGGAATAAAAATTTTTTTGAAAATTTTTCATCCATTTATTTTTGTTTTTTATATCTCTCTTTCGTCCGTGTCGTTGTCAGATACAATACATCGACTCTCCTCGTCTACACCATCGTCCAAAGTCGTCCGTCTTGGAAAGTCGTCGCGGAAGACGGTGGAAGAAGGGCTCCGGGCGCTTTTTTTGCCACCAAAGGTGCGAGCGAGACGACGGGACCAAAAACACTTTTTGGTTGGAAGAATTAGTGTGTAATAAGCGAGAGTGTGGTCTTTCTTTCGAGACGGGAGAACGTTTTATTATAAACGACCGTTTGGTCGACCGCGTTTGAGTCATGAGGACGACGACGACGACGACGACGATGCGCGCGCGCGTCGACCGGTGTTCGTCCGCGGCTGCGAGAAGTTTGCGGCGAGGAGGCAGAATGCTCTCGGTGATACCGGGACCGCGTCGTTTTCATTACCGGTCGACGTCGACGTCGACGATGGATGTCGTCGTCGCTAGATCGACCAAGACGAAAAGCAACACGAAAGGGAAAAAAACGCCCTCAAAAGGGAAGAAGGACGATAAAATAGTCTCCAAACTGAACGCGGTGTCCGTGAAAGACGAAACCAAAAATAAAGAAGAACACATCGGGAACATCGACGAAGATCTATGCGCGACGATAACGAAACCGTGGTCGGAGATTAAAAAAATCGCGAGACCTTCGCAAACCGCGTGCGGCTGGGACTGGACGTTTTACAAACTGGCAAATTTCTCGAGCGAGGAGACGGCGAGAGAATACATGGCGGTGAAACCTGTACCTGTGGTGAAATATCGAGGGTATTATTACGTCGTCGACCACCATCATACGTTATCGGCGTTAGAGTTAGCCGGTTGGGAAGTTGATGTGACTTTAGAGGAGATTTACGTGTTTGAAGACGACTTAAACGAGGAGGCGTTTTGGGGCATCATGGAAGGGAAAGGATGGTCGTTTTGTAGAGACGAGAATTATAGGAGAATCGATTTGAAAGATTTACCGAAGAATTTCGAGTTATCGTCGTTTCGTAACGATGTGTTTCGTTCGTTGGGTGGTTTCGCGAGGAAGTTTGGCGTTCTCAAGAGAGGCAAGTCGTTGGAAGACAGATTGTTCTTCGAGTTTCAGTGGGGATACTTCTTCTGGTTGCACAGATCGGACAAATACAGATTATGGCCGAGCGCGGAATTATCGAGAGGTTTCGATAGATTAATGACCATGATTGAAAACACCGACAAAGACGAATACATCGATAAACGACGAGACGTGACGGATATGATTGAACTCTCCGAACGCGTTTTACAGCCGTTGTATTCTGTGTTGGTACAATATATCGGTCCGTTAGCGGCGACGTACGACGAACTCCCACCGGGCGAAACCAAGAAAGTCCCGGGTTTGAAAACGTTATTCGGAAGAGATTATTTGCCGGGCGCGGTGAACGAAACCGCTGTTCAAGGTTTGATTCACATCAACTCGTTGAAAAATAAGAAAGTGGTCAAGAAAGTTTTGAAAGAAGCGAGCATCGACGAAGTATAAGGAAGACATACAAACACATCGAATCATCATATCTCTGACCAAACGACGAGACGTCAGACAGAGTGTACCAATAAACTACTACTAAAGAAAGAGAGAGAGAGACTCAGACGATAGCTTTTGTGTATGCCATCTCTCGCTCTCTCGAGCGTGTACAATATAAATTTATAAACTGGCCTCATAAAAATCCCCCCCTTCTCTTTTTCCCTCTGCGACGGGAGGAACATGCCTCCGTCTTCTCACTCGTCGTTGTTCAAGCAGCGGAGAAGGCAAAAGCTCAGACTCGTTCTTTTTTTGTTCGCGATGATACCTTTAATCTTTGAGTTAAAGTCGCACTATTATTATTACCGTCCGTTCGAGGAGAACGGTGGTGTTCCGCGTCGTCATCGATACCAACACCATCATCAAAGTGATGGTCATATGGAACACCAATTGCAACAGTTATCGTCGTCTTTCGAATTACCGACGTTCTTAGCCGGCGAAGAAGAAGCGATGAAGTACATCGAAAGACACGGGAAAAAAAGTGGAGGAGGAGGAACGAACAGAGGACGGACGCAAAGCACACAACGGAGAGGATGGATCGCGTCATCGAGCAGCAGCAGCAGCAGCAGCAGTAGTGGTAGTAATAGCAACAATAATAAACCGGATAAGAAATTTTACGACGTGTATTTGAAAAACGCGATCGAAAACAAACCCGCGTATCCTCTCTTGAAAGGCTTCTTGCGCACGGTTTTGGAGCAATACCCGGAGTCGAGAACGTGGTTCGACGGTGGCGCAGGAACGTGTGGAACGATGCGCGCGTTGAGAAGCGCCGGAAAGATTGTGAGAGGCATTGAAATATCTGACGTAAGAAAGACGTCGTGTAAGGAATTAGCCAAGGAAGGGGTAGTAGAAACGGGCGTTTTGAATGATTTGAGTCGCTTCGAGGACAAACAGTTCGACGTCGTCTTCTCGAGCGAAGTCTTAGAGCACGTACCGACGCATTTAGCCGAACAAAGCGTCAAAGAGTTGGTAAGAATTGCGAAAAAAGACGTCTTCGTCACCATTAGCTTAAGAAGGTCTGGGTTAGACCCGAAAGACCCGAAGAAACCGGCCATAGTTCATCTCACCGTCTGGCCTCGCGAAAAGTGGGAGAAGGCGTTCCAAAAAGCCGGATGCGACGTCAATCGAGACGCGTTGAAGAAGTTTGACCTTTACGACGAGTCGAAATACGGGGCAAAACCAAACTTTTTCGCGTTCACGTGTCACCAAAATGACAAAGACGACGACTTAGAAGTAAAAGTAGAAGTAGAAGTAGATGAGGAGAATCACGGCGCAAGCACGAGTCGCACGGAAGGCGTCGACGAAGACGCCAAGAAACGGACGTAAAGCGACCGCTTCGCTTTTGAACGAATTTTGCAAGGCACAAATAAAAGAAAAACATCGCCAATGACTGCACTGTACGATTTCAAAAAAAATACACAAAAACCCTAAACCCTAAAACGAGAAAGACCGACCGTATCTTTGAAAGCCCGAGACAGAAGCGCGCACGAGACCGACCACATTTTCTTCATATCAACTGCACGCAAAATACCAGCACATCAACCATGTCGTTCGCTTTACAAACTGCCTTGCCGATGCGCACCACCGCGACTTTCTCCAGGTTCGTCGTCTGAATCGTCGTTTGATGCGCTCAGCTCTTCGGTAGCTCTTTTGTCGTCGTCCTCCTCCTCTGCGGTTCCGCGATTCAACTTTGGAAAAGAGGGGGATCGGATCGCCCCCAAAAAGCCCCTTCCTTCTGCGTGGGATACGCTCACTTTCTCCTTGTGTCTCTTTTCCCGAACACAAAATGTGTCCGAGCGCGCTTAAACGTCGTCACTCACCATCATCTCTCCGCTTTAACCTCTCTCGACACCAACAGCAAAGTCAAATCGCAAACTCGATCCAACACCAGAGGTGCCAAAGTGCAAACGAAAGCCTTCTCGGACGTGAACGTGACCATCTCTGCCGCAAACGCGTTGATGCTCTCTCTCGGCAGATTCGCCTTCATGCCGTACCAAAGAGCGCAAATGGAGAAAGCCGGTTTGCCGGAGCAAAACGGTGAGACGCACTTCGCCGCTGGCGACGTGAATGCGGAAGAGGCTTCGTTTTTGAACACGACGAACGACCCGGCTGGCTTTACGTTGATTGACGTGATGGCGTGGGGTTCTCTCGGTCACGCTTTGGGCTTCGCGGCTTTGGCCATCGGTTCCTTCTCTTTGCTTTAAGTAGTAAGAAAGAGCGCGTGTAGAACCTTAGTAGTCAAAATCAATTTGTGCACAATATATTAAACGTACTATCATATTTTTAAAGAATCTTTGCGTTATTCTATGTGTTCTCCTTCTCTTTCTCTTTTGGCCGAACGGAAGTACGCGTCAGACTCAGACTCAGACTCTCGCGAAGGAGATTCTTTTCCTCGAAAACGAAAACGCTTTATTTTTTTACTTCACAAAAAAGAGAAAGTCGTCGATCTTTTTTTTGTTCGCGCGCTAAAGTATCACGAACTCTTGGCGCGCATCGAACAAAAACACGCAACGACGATAACAACGAACGAACAACACAAAGTCGTCCCGAGAGTACACTCTTACTCCTCGTTTACTCTCCCACACTCTTTGTATTTATTCGCGTTTGTCTCTGTGTATTTAATTCTAATCTCAGTGGTGACTGTTGTTGAATTGACTCGATCGGTGGTGCGGTTGAGTGAGTTCGTGTACGCCGTAATCGCGTGAGAAAAGAAAAGTTCGAGTATCAACCTTCACTCTTCACTCTTCAATTGTCTTTCGAGACGATGATGCTTTCGTTAAGAATGTTGTTTTCCATCTTTTTTGTTGTTACTTTTTGGGGTGCCCTTTGTGTGCGCGCCGAAGAAACAACAAATAGTGGGCCCAGCGTATCGACGTGCGTCACGATGCCGGACGTGAGCGCATGTGCCAGCCCAACGTCAACGTCGTGCAAAGTGTTGCTGAATACCTGGAATGACGCCGGGTGCTTCTGCAATGGCGTGAACACGGTGGATGTTTCGGCGTATGCGAGTGCTTTGGAAGGCGCGATGTTAGCAAACGGCATCGAAAAGCACGACTCCGCGTCGGATTCCGTATGCGTGCAAGCGTTAGCAGAGCAAACGTTGTTGGGTTCGCAAAATGTTTTAAAAGCTCCAGCGTACGCGTACGCAGTGAAAACGTCCCCGACGTCGTATTCCGTGCATTGGGTTGCGAGCGATGATTACAAGGACGAAACCGTTTCCATATATTCGGTTACGCCTTTCATTCCTGGTGCGGATAAAATGCCAATCGGGTACTCGTGGCCGTATTATGGCATATCGTCGACAGCAAATAATACTGTCGTTATGGGTGGTGCTTTATCCACCGTGATGGACTTATCGCCCATGGAGCAAACCGCGTCTGCCTTAGGAAGCGTAATCGTTTTTCTTGTACACGCCATCGTGATGGATGGTACTACGAAAACTGTCTCTTCAAATTTTGCATCAGCTAAATACGTTCCTGTTTCTTCGAGCAGCACTGTTGTTGAGATGTTTGCTTCGGCGAGTTCATCCGATGTTTCGACGTCGTGCGGCACGTTTACGTCTCCTTGCGGCTCATTGACGTCAATATTGGCGTCAACTACGTTTATGAATGCGTATTCTTCGAGCAAGAAAGTGTCGTTGCTTCCTGGAACGTTTGGTTCAAGTTCGTGTGGTCTTTCAATAACGTCTCTTGGATCGATCGAAATTTCTTCTCTCACCGGGGTGCCTGATTCCACTTTAATAGACTGCGGTTACGAGAGCAATTTTGCCACGATTTCTGGTGACGACGCGGTCATCGTTTCTGGCGTGACTATTCGAAACGGTCGTAGCGAAACCGGTGGCGGTATAAAAATTGCAAACTCAACAACGCCTGAGCGCGTCCAGATTTCTGATGTTGTCGTTAAAGACTCTTTGGCAGAGAATTTGGGTGGTGGTGTTCACGTCGTGACCGCCTCTCCTAAGTTTGAAAACGTCGTCGTGCAAAACTGTTCAGGAGGTAACGATCGAACGGGTAACGCCAATCGAGGCGGTGGCATTTACATCGAAACAAATTCAAACGTCATCGCAAATGAGTTGACCGTGAAAGACTGCTCATTGGACGTTTCCGGTAAAGGTGGTGGTTTGAACGTTGATGAATCCTCCGGCGGTGTTTTCACGAACGCCGTTATTGAAAACAATTCAGCCTTTTTCGCGGCTGGTATTTTCATCGGGAACAAGTGCACGCCAAAGTTCATAAACGCGAAGGTTTTTGGTAATTCGGCGAATTATGGTTCCGGCATTGGTATCTTCAACGGCGGCGACGCTGAGTTTGTGAACGGCACGATTTCGAAAAATACGCCAACCGCAAACGCCGAAAGTTATGGTGGCGGTCTTCTCGTCTATTCAGGTGCTAAAGGGACGTTTAGTGGCGTTACTTTCACCGAAAACGAAGCCGATCATGGCGCTGGAGTTATGGCATGGCCACAGGCAATTTTACTGACGTTTAATTCGTGCATGTTCACAAAGAATGTCGCGAAAGTGAATGGCGGCGCCATCAACGCAAAGACATCATCAACGATCATCACGTCCGCAAAGACAACTTTGGCTGGAAACGAAGCTCAAAATCTTGGCGGTGCTATTCATGCTGAACAATTAGCGTCCGTAACACTTTCGTCTGAAACGACCGTGTATAAAAATACCGCCAAAAATGGCGGTGGAATGTCGTGTATCGGCGCGGATATCACTATCGAGTCTGCCTCAAAATTCGTCGAAAACGTTGCTTCTTCCTATGGTGGTGCTGTTTACCTCGAGTCATCGTGTAAGACTATTGCCAAGGCCGCGATATTTTCCGGGAACGTTGCTGGTGGAAGCAATGATACGGTATGCCCGAGAATTCGCGGTGCTGGTGGTGGCGCATTTGCTGTCGTTGGCGTATATGACGTCTCTTCGGTATCTGAAGGTGCGACCAACTTGGAAATCTCTCAAGGCACCGTTTTGACGCAGAATAAAGCAATCGACGGCGGTGCAATTTTTGTTTTGTCACCGAATGATGCCGCAACGACTAGTTCTGCTTCTGTTTCCGTTCCGTCTGTGTCTTTGTATGCCGAAGGCGCGGTCGTCGCTGTTCGAGGAGGGGCGACGCTTCTTGAAAACACAGCCTTCGGATGTTACGGCCCTGGCAAAAAGCGCGGAGCTGGAGGCGGTATTTACGCAAGCATTGGTGTTATTACCGCACAGGATTCCATCTTCTCTAAAAACGTCGCCGCTACCCACGGAGGTGGTATTCGAGCGGTCGACAATGTGGCGTCTGTGAAGCTTGACGCAATGACCATGGCTGAAAATGTCGCCAGCGACGGATTTGGAGGTGCTATTGCAAGCTCTGCGATGACGTTTCAAGTCAAAAATGGAAGTATCATGTCGCAAAATGAAGCCACTAATGGCGGTGCAATTTCTATAGCGCCATTTTCTGAAGAAAGCGACGCGAGCTCGGCGCCGGCAACGAATAATGCGCTCGATTTCGAGCTCGTGTCCCTCACGCTCGACGGAAATGTTGCTCAAAAAACAGGTGGCGGTCTTTACTTTGACGCGAATTTCGCGAAAGCGCCAACAACGCCAACAACGATGAATATTTTATCACAGTTGACTTTTCGGGCGAACATGGCAGAATCTGGCCCAAGCGTATATTGGACGCGAGCGTCTTCGCCGAACGTCCAGTTTTCGTGTGATAGCTGCATCAATTTGCCATCCTTTCATCCAAAAGATTACGCGACGGAGGCGTTGAAAGTTCAATCGTCAGGATATGCTTTAACTGAGCTTTCAAAAGGCGTCGAGTCGGGCAAAGTCGCCAAAGCGTTCTCGGTTGAACTTGTGGATTATTATGGGCACGTCGCGGTTTCCGAAGCGGCATCATCGATGTGCACCATTTCTACCGCTTCACACGAATTGAACGATATCGACATCACGAATTACGCTGGAAATGTTTCAAGACTCGAGTTTTTGAAAGATCACTCTCCTTTGGTCGTTTCCGGCGAACTCGTTGAAAATACTCAGAAAGGCGTTTCAACCTTTGACGAGGTGACGTTTCGTGGCGAGCTCGGTGACGTTTATCGCGTATCGTTTCACTGCAAACGCTCGAATAATGATCAAATCGGAGATGAGATGGTTTTGAATGCGCAAATCTTAAACTGTATTCCCGGTTACCAGCCGTCCTGGACGAACTTAGAGAACGGGAAGAAATCGGCGAGATTATGCAGTTATTGCAAAGATCGAACGTTCAATTTGGATGGTATCCAGTGCAAACCGTGTCCTGAAGGCGGCGAGTGCCGCGGTGGGAGTGATATCTCCTCTCTCGAAGGTTGGTGGCGCTCGAGTGATACGTCCGAATACATCTTCCAGTGCCCCATGGGTACAGATTCGTGTAAAGCGACCAATTCGACGGGCGACGTCGCATGTGAAGATGCCTATGAAGGGCCGGTGTGCGCGCTGTGCAAAGAAGGTTACCGAAAATTGGGCGGTAAGTGCTTGAAGTGTCAATCAAAACCGATTACAGACGCTATCCCGGCTCTTGGCATTATAGCCGGCATTGGATTTTTAATTTACATATTCAAGAAACCGCTTCAAGAAGCAGCTGGAACGGTCCTCGCCACGTGTGTCATTTACGTCTTTCAAATTCTTGGTTTGTTGTACTCCTACGACGTCAAATGGCCTTCACCAATGGAAAGAACGTTGGGAATACTCGACGTGACTAACTTAAACTTGGACGCGTTAGCACCTGGGTGTTCGAACGCCTCCAATACGTTTTATGTTTCGTACATTGGTGCTTTGTCTGTACCGCCTATCATCTTGATATTCACTTTCGTCGCCTATACCACTGCTGGAGTGATTAGGAAGATGAATAGGAACACATTCCTCGGGGTGAACATCAACAACGATAAACTCAACGAATTCCAAGGTAAATGTAAACGCAATTGCGTGTGGATGCTCGTGTTGACCTACGCTGGCGTCACTAAAACTGTCTTACAACTCTTCAACTCGAGAACTCTGGATGTTGGTACGTTCCTTCGCGTGGATTACAAAATCGAGGCTGAAGGAGCGACGTATAATGCCTACCGCTCGTCTGCATATTTGGCGATGATCATTTATCCGTTTGGTTTACCACTGTTTCTCGCGTGGAAGTTATTGAAACAGCATCCGGCCGGGAAATTGTCCGAATCTGATTCCTTGAGTCCAACGTACGGTTTCATGTACAAATCAAACCGCCCGGGATGCGAAGGATGGGAGCTCGTTTTATTGGCGACCAAGTTCTTCTTAGCCGCCATTCCAGTATTTGCTACCGAACGTAATTTACGAGGTGTTCCGAACTCTGGATACGATGTCTCCTCTGAATTCGCGTCGACATGTCAAATTGCCATGGCGCAATTCGTCTGCGGCGTTGCCTTTTGTTTGGCTTTATACGTCAAACCGTACGCGCAACCGTTGCACAACCGCCAATTCTCATTGGCCATCGGTACCGTCATCTCCTGGCAGGCCGTTACCACCGCCGTCTTTGCTAACCCGCAAGCGTTCACAAAAATTGAATCCAATGGCGTCGGTGTCGGTTTGGTAATCTTTTCGCTCGTCACTTTAGCCTACGGCATATCGGCGTCGGCGAAAGCCGGCGAAAAGCCATTCGCGCGAGAGAAAAAAGACCCAGCCGAACCGTCGTTTTGGAAGTCTCAATCGTTGTTTTCAAAATCTTTTAGAAGGGAGAGCCGAGGATTCAACGTGCGCACAACCGTGCAGAAAGGCACTTCAACCACCGAAGACAGTCACGAAAAAGCTTCTTCTTCTTTGAAACCTCTCGCCGGAGCGGTGTGAACTACGAAGAAGAAGAAGAAGAAGAGGAAGAAGAAGGAAGAAAAAGATGACGAAGAAGAACTTTTTGTCTTCGACTCTCAAGACCCGGTGCGTTCTTCTTCGTGCGCTATTGGTACTCGCCACGTGCCAACGCGCGATCGATTCACGAGAACACCGAATCCGTATTTATTTATCTCTTTATTTATTTACTATTCATATATTCATTCATTCATTTACTCCGTATTCTTATTCTATAATCTTCCCTCTCCAAATTCTTTGAGAGATGAAGACCCTAAATGCCCTGTATTTTTGGTTTATCCTTTCAGCATGTTTTCGCCTCCTCAAAAAATCTCCTCTCATCGAAAACACGATGCAGCAACGCGCCAACGCGGACTCGGTTCGCTCCGAGAACGAGAAAGTGCGACAGGCGAACGAGGAGCGCTTGAAAGAGAAGCGAATGGTGCGCGTTTTATTTCGTTTCGTTTCTTCTCCCGGCGCGCGAATTGCGCGCGCGTGTAGTTTATGTGTATTGATTTTTGGATGCACACGATCGCCGTCTCTCGACACCGCGTGTCTCTCTCTCTCTCTCTTTTCTTCTTCTCTTGTCGTTACGACGAGGAAGTCAAAAACGAGCGATCTTTCAGTCTCTGTCCCTCTCGTACCGCGTAGCGTGTTCCTGGAACTGACGGACGTCTGCTTTCTTTATCCCATGCGAAACAGCAAAAGTCCTCTCGCTCGAGCGGATCAGCCTCCCCAGGGGCGATAATCTTTTCGTTATTAGTGCTCGTTGCCATCGCGGTGTTTGCGATTGGCCACCCATCCGGGCAGAAATTGTCGAACCAGGCGTCAAGAAAGTTTGGATTAGGTGGGCGTGGTGGTAGTAGCAGCAGCAATTACGATGTTGATAGTAGCAGTGGTGGTGCGACGGATGGTGCGGAAGAGGTGACGCCGGAGGAGACGATGTCGGAGGAGGATCGAGAAGAGATCGCGGCGGAAGAAGCGGAAGAGGCACAAGAAGAGGCGGCGGAAGAAGCTGCAGAAATGGGTGTGAATAACGATGCAGCTGAAGCGGTGCCAACGAGAGCGAATATGGATTCCATGGCCAGATGGGCCGCGTTGGGAGTGCCCGAGGTGTGCATTAGACCGGGCGTCGCGCCGAGCGGGGTGATTCCAGGATTAGAGCTTCACGATCGATACGACGACGCGTTTTACACGAAACCAGCCGGAACGACTGAAGCGCACACGGATAAAGTGCAACACACGGTGGAGCAAAAAGCGGAACACCAAGACGCGAAGGAGGAGTTGCAAGACGCGAAGGAAGATTTAAAAGACGCCGTGGAGGAGTTGAAGGAAGAGATCATCGAAGAGAAAGAGGAAGAGGCAGAATTGGCGGCCGAAGAAGGCGTGGAAGTTTCCGACGAAGGACAAACTGAAGACGAGACGAAGTTGGAGGTCGGGCAAGAAGACGCCGAGGTTGTTGCAGGCGCGCCTTCCGATTCGGAAGGCGAAAAAAGACGTGCGCGAAGCTTGCTCGGGAAGCAAAGGAAAGGCAGAATCACTGGTACGCCGTTAGAGGGGACTTCGGTGCCGAATGTTCCGTTAGCGTCTGCCTCCTTCGGTCGCGAACGATACGCAGGGCCAGAAACCAACCCGCTTCTCGTTGAAGGCATGTCTGAAAACGCCGATGAGATCGATCAAGCGGATACGGAACAAAGAGTCATGTTTGAAGTTGCGAAAGTATCGCTCTTTGATATCGCGTGTCAGTTTGCCAACGCTGAATGCGCCGATGCCGCTGCGTTACAGTTGGCTGCGGCGTTGAGAGCGGACGCCGAAGCCGTTATCAACCCAGACGTGTCTCCGGAAGAGCTCACGGAAGTTTCTGCGAGACTTTCTACGTTGCACAGTAACCCGAGAACGATGTTGAACTCGTCCAAGTTACCGGCGATGGGAAAATCCGGTGAACTTGGCTCGTGCGCATTGACCAGCGACGCCGAATATGACCCGAGTGGACAACGTTTTGATGCGACTGTTTCCAGGTTTGCCTCAGTAATCGACGTGCACGATACGTTGGTGTACTGCGCGCCAGATTCCAAGTTTTGCAAATTCACGAAACTCACTGAACCGATTACTGAAACGACCGTTCGATTAGATGCCGCCTCGTATTTGTTGGCCAAAGCCGCGGGTAAAGTCATTCATTCCATCTTGGCCAACGACGAAGGTTTAGGCCGAGGCATCTCCAACTGGGGCTACGAAGGCGAGCCGACGCACAACTTTATCACCACTCTGATGCTCTTGCGTTCTGGTTTGTGCGCGCGATTGGACGTTTATGGTCAACCGTCCATTCCGCTCGACTGGTTCCGCTCGCAAGGGTACGGCCACATCACTGCCATCCCGGGAGATAGCGAAGAGGACCAAAAATTAGCCAAAACGCTTGTCCAAGAGAGATACGCCTACAGAGTCGTCATGGACCAAGGGAAAATGTGCTTCTTCAAGTAAAGACGAAGGAGAAGAAGAGGAAAACTATATAGTACACTATTTTTTATATACGAGTTACGTGATTACGTCTTTTTTAAAATTAATATCACGCGTGGTCCTCTCTTTATGATAGTATTCGATTTTCGATACAACGTACAAGTTAGTAAGTAGTAGCAGTAGTACTACTACTAGTAGGCTTTTGCTCTTTTTGCGCTTTATTGCGTGTTCATCAGTCTCTCTCTCTCATACCTGTGCTGGTTGAGAACCTTTACCTGCTCTTCTTCTCTAACCCGGCAACTCTCGCATAGTGATCAGTTACGACATTAATATCGCACCCGTATTGCGCGTAGCACGCTTCCAACTTTTTGCCATCCAATCCTACGCGTCAGAAAGAAGAAGAAGAAGAAGAAGAAAAAGAAGAAAAAGAAACGCGTGTCAGTCTTCCGTTTTCTTTTTGCAAAGCGAAAATTGGAAAGAAAATGATGACGCGGATTACGAGAGATCATCAACGAGAATTTGTATCTAAAAAAAAAAGTTTCTCAAAACACGCGTACCTTCGCACTCTTTCATCGCGTCCTTAATTTCCTCGGAATCGCAGTACCCTCTCGCGCCGCCTCCACCAGCCGTGAATTCTTCCTGCGATGATCCGAGCGATAGAATAGAAAAAAAGGTAAGTGAGCGCGGTGTCGTCGTAATCTCAGATTTCCAATTCTCGTTAAACGCGCTACGTATGAAAAAAAAAACGACGATGCGTCTTCAAAAACGTACCGCTTTTTTCAATTTCGGTTTCGTCGGTTCCGCGCGAACGACGATCTTTGAGCGCGCTTTTGAGTGCGTCGAAGACGCCATCGACGAAACCGCGGTTGTTGTTGTTGTTGTTGTGAACATGTTCTTTCGTAAAGTGCGTTTGGGGGCTGTGTCTTATTAAAAGCAACTTAAAAATGCCGAAAGAATTGTTGAACGGGGGAGTCTCGTCGAAAAAAGAGATACAAAAAGTTTTCCTTTTTAAAACACAAACCCTAAACACTAGAGACACAAAAAAACTCCCCTCTTTTTCCTCTTTTAAGATATATTTTTAGTCCACACTTTTGGAGAGAGAGAGACTCAAGAGAGAGACGCGAATGGACGAATTCGAAACGACCTGCGAGATGGAGGAAGAAGAAGAACTCGCGTCGTCACCGTTACCGTCTCGACGACGGTCGTCTTCTCTGCGCGCGGCGCTGAAAGAACGCGCGAATAAGATCGTACAAACGACTGCGCGGCATTCGTGGTCGTTGATGCGACAGTTACAAGGGACCCACCGCGCGCGAGGGGACGACGACGACGACGACGCTCGCGGAGAAGACGAGAGAAAAAGACCCGGTCAGGAGAGAAGAACGCGAGATGGGGAGACTCGGAACGATCAATTCAACTCTGTGCCGAGAAAACTCGCGCGATACTTTCGCTCGGACAGACGAAGAACTTTGACTTTGTTGACTTTGTTGACTGCATTTCCGCCGGTATTGAGGGCATCCGTGGAGGTTTCTGGCACGCGGATTTTAGATTACATGGTAACAACGATAACGAGTTTAGTGGTTTTATTGTCCATGTCGTCTTATAGTTGGGGGAAAGAGGTGTATCCGGCCATGAAGATGCTTTTGTTTGCGACGTTGGTTGTCGTGCAATTGTTAGCAGAGAACGTGTGCGTAGCCTTGATTACGCACTTAGACGAGAATAAGTTTGCGTACATGTCGTTGCAAGATAACCTGTATCAGTGGCTGAGTCGCGGGTGCGAGACATCCAGAGCTTTTTCCGAGCTGTTTTGTGGTCGGTTTCCGGGGTGGACGACCTTGCATTTTGGCGCGTGGGTGATTTTAGGCGTGTTAGCACCAACACTCGGCGCCGGAGGAGGAAAAGGAAAAGGTATCGTTGGGACGATTTTAAAGAAGAATAACGGTCAGAAGGCAGTCTCGAGAGATGAAAGACCTACAAATGGTAATGATAGTCACAGTAGTAAGAATAGAGACGAAGAGCGCGGCGAAAACCAGGGTAAATTCGAGGAAAACAACGACAATTCACCTAATATCGCTTTCCCGGTAGACGAGGAAAAAACGAGTAGTAGCAGTAGTAGTTCGATGGACGAAAGACGTGTATTTGCGATTGCAGCTCGAACGTGCGCGACGGTTGCATTAGCGCGAGCCATTCGCGTAGTTTCATTCATGCTCACCGTATTACCAAATCCAAAGCCTGGGTGCTATAATCGTCAATTTTCAGACGCGCCGGCGCGTTACGAAGACGGTTGGCATTTGATTGAATACGGTTCGAGTCGAATTCGCGGGTCCGGTGGTTGTAACGATCTCATCTTTTCCGGACACGGAGTTATATACATGTCTGGGTTCTTGTGCGTAGCAACGCATGGGATATCTCTGGGAAGTTTCGTCGTATTCTTAGCCATGTTACACATGTCGTGTAAAGAAACGCTTGATCAAACGCACTACGGTGTGGACATGTTTTTAGCCATCGCTGTGACGGCGCTGAGTTGGCGCGAGTGTCACACCGTAGAAAAGTGGGTTACCGGAAGATTAAACGACGAAAAAGGAGGACGCGACGCGACGGAAGAAGAAAATAGTCGAGGAAAACTCCGATTGAGTGGACGAGCGACACGCGCGGTGAGCTTTTGTTTACCTTTTTTCATCATCGCGCTCGTCATCGCTGGTGCAACCGTGTTTATCACTAGCGACGCTTGAAATTGAAGGAGAGATACGTGAAAAGAGAAAGCGTGTGTATGTGTGTGTGCGTGTGTGAGGCAGGGGGTTACGCGCGTGCATTAACGTATACATACTTTTAATACATCAAATAAGCGCTTTACAAAAAACTATCTCTTTCTACAACAATTGACTCTGCGTGCCTTTACAATCTACTAGCGGAGGTTCGCCGTTTTTCTCAACAAACACGGCACCAATATCGTCGCTCTTCAAATATTCCATCGTTTCTTCTTCGTTTTCAAAACCCAACGTATTCGTAAGGAATGAAACTGGAATCGTTGGACGATGACTTGAGCACAACGCTAACAATGCGTGCCCACGCAATCGATTCGCGTGCTTTTGCATCAAGTTCCAATTATAATTCGGTGCCGTTTCACGAAGTTTAAAGAATTTGACAATATTTGAACCTTTCACGGAAACAATAGCTTCTAAAGCGTGCTTCACAAACGCATGTTCGACGTTCTCTTCTGTCAAGTCAATCATCTCCGTAAAAAGTTGGCGACCGTTCTTGGCCGTTTCATCTGCGATTAGAGCGTAGAGCAATCTATACGCTGCAAACTCACCTCGCGCGTCTTTAAACTTTTCTTCGTTGATGTACCTCTCGTGTAGCGTTTTAAGAACAGTTTGACACTGATTGTACTCGGCCAAATCGTCATGTTCTAACGCAACTCTCGCATGCGTCTCGTATGCAGAAACAGCCAACGGACCTTTCGCGTGCTGCACGGTTAAATCCTGACGAATCGATTTTAATTGCTCTTTTAACTGGTCATACGTCCACTCTCGACTCTTCCATTTTTCTTCAACCAACGCCAAAGCTTTTTTCAAAACAGCCGGTGGTCGAATATCCGAAGCTTTCGGATCCGAGGTCAAGCGCATGTACGCCTTCGTCAAAGATTGATTCGTTCCCACTGCGCGTTTGTTCCCAGTTTTCAATTCAGCCATGGTAACTTCTCCTCGAGGTGACTCTGTTCGTGTGACTGACCTTGGTCGCTCAATCTCCTCTCCGTACTTTTCGTTATAATTATTGTTATTATTGAATCTCTGCTCGCGTTTCTTCTTGTTTTTGTTTGAGTGCAAATCGTCATCCATCGTAATACCTCCACGGTCTCTCTTTCTATTACTGTCACCTGGCGTTAATCTGTTTTCTAAAACAGACGGCACGCCAAATCGCAACGGCTGTTGCTCCTGAAACTGTTGCAATGGTGGCGGCGGTGGCGGATACTGCACTTGTCCGCTTAAGACACTCATGGGTGGCATCCCGAGAGGCTGGCTCGTGAGAACTGGAGGCGGCATCTGATACCCACTCATTCCAATCGGATATGCCTGTTGCGGTTGATACTGCCCATAAAAAGGTTGTCGTTGCTGCTGTTGATACTGTGGCATCGCCATCATCATCATTTGTTGTTGCTGTTGCTGTTGTAAAGGGGGTCCCGGTGGCACGCTTACCAGTGCAGGTGGCGGCGGTGGTGGCGGTGGTATCGTTTGCGCTTCCGCTGAGGATGGAGCGCTTTGATCGAACCGGCTCGGTTTCTTCGCTCTCGCACTTTTCAATTCCATCTGAACTTTTTTGTCCTTCTCCTCTTCTTTTCTCTCCAATTCTTCTATTCTCTTTTGCTTTCTCGCGCTACTCCTTTTCGGACTCGTCTTCTCCTCGGCCTCATCTCCTAATTGTTCTCGTTGTTCTTCCTTTCTTTTCACGAACGCGGTCTCTTCCAGCCCTCCGTAAAAGTACTGCACGCACTTCTTTCTCAGCAGTTGCTTCGGTTTTTCAGCCTCTTTCGTTCTTTTCGCTCTCGTTAAATTCTTCACGTCTTCGTAGATGTCCAACAGCTTTTCCCGTCTCGATTTTCTCAATTCGGAGGACGTAAATTTCCCCACGGTCGCCTCGAAATCGATCCCCGCGATCTCGCAAATGTCTTTGAATTTCTGCACGTCTCTCGACGACGCAGCAGCCGTTTTGTTGGCTTTTTTCGACGCCGTCCCCATCCTCTCTCTCTCTCTCTTTTGGTTCACATCCAAATTTCTCTCTAATTCTTCTTCTTCTTCGTAGTAGTATTATTTATTATTGTGAAGAGAAGGACAAAAAAGGCGTAGAAAAAAAAAAGGAGAGGGAAAAAAAAAGAGAAAAAAAGAGAGAGACAAAGTCCTCGGCCTCCTCCTCCTCATTTTTCAAAGTGTCTTCTTCTGGAGTAAAAATCATCTCGTCTTCAAAAAAAAAAGTCTTCCACAAAAAAAACACCATCACATCATCATCATCATCATCATAATCATCATCGTTCAAAGACGACGACGACGACGAAGAAGAAAGAAAGACGCTTTTGTTCTTTTATTTTGAGAGGCACCACGGTGTTGTCGTCGTCGTCGTCGCCGCCGTCGTCTGTTTCTTCTCGTCGCGTTTTTACACTTTTTTGGATTACATTTCCGGGGGTGAGAGAGATATACGACGACGACGATG
>CEPW01124612.1_pt1 | contig 17176 bp, 11 predicted proteins | sample 356211 | NCBI WGS metagenome assembly CEPW01 (sample SAMEA2620021, study PRJEB7988) | marine metagenome | biome: marine biome (ENVO:00000447); feature: deep chlorophyll maximum layer (ENVO:xxxxxxxx); material: "saline water (ENVO:00002010), including plankton (ENVO:xxxxxxxx)" | depth 25 m
GAAAGTAATCTCAAGGGAAGAAGGAGGAGGAGGAGGAGGAGGAGTAAACGCGAATAAAAATAGCAGAAAGAATTCTGCAACGACGACGTTGAAAAGAGGGGGAGGATTTCCAAACACCAACAAGAAAGAAGAAGACAGAGGAAACGACGACGATGATGATAATAATCATGATGATGATTGCGATGGTATTAACAACAACAACAAGTCAGTTGCAGTCGTTGACGTATCTTTTGATACGTTCATCGTCGACGCATCGAATAGAATCGCGTCGCAGTTTGATTCCAGACAAATGGAACTGAAACGAGACTTTGAGATACAGTTAAGTCGCGAACGCAAGGAAAATGCAATAATACACGAACAAATGGACGATTTGATGGCAGCCTTGGGGGAGATGACGTTTGTATCCGCAAAACAGAGATGGAAATTCGCGACCAAGTTAATCTTGAGCAAGTTGAAAGAACAGAAAGCGACGAAAAATGCCGAAAGGCTGAGAAAGCGAGCATTGAGTTTAGAGGAACAACTTCGACGCGTCGAGCGGCACATCTCGAACGCCGCCGAGGATTTTGATAACTTGAACAAAACTTTAGAAAAGGAGAGGGAAGAGATGAAAAGAGCGAAAGAGTCCGAGAAGTTTGCGTTGGAAGAGCTGAGAAGGAAAAAGTTGCTTTTGAAACAAAAAGATGAAGAGGACAAGACATTGTATAATTTGTCGCCTTCGAAGATGCGCGTGGCGTTGAGAGAACAAGTAAGAAAAGAGATATTAGAGGAGATGCGAAGAGATGTCGGCGCCAGAGTGGAAAGAATAACGAGCTCTGAGTACAGCGGTTCGACTTCGCCGTTATCTCCGGATGAATACGCGTCCACTTTTGACCGATTATTATTGTTCGAAAATAAAGGAGGAGAGAAGAAGAAAGAAGGAGGCGAAGAACAACAAGATAGTGATAACAACAAAAGCAGAGAATCGAGCAGCAGACGACAGGCTGCGTCGGAAGCCGCACGAACAATTGCAAAGTGCATCGACGAGTTGTTATCGTCCACATCGTCAAGGTTACACAAAAGAAGCCAAGAACAAAAACAGGAAAACGGAGGCGCGGACGACTCCAAAAAGCAAGCCGCTGCGAAGAATATCAAAATGAAGCTCGCTGAAAATAGAAACACTCTCAACGATCCGACGGACGTCTTGAGGTTGATGGCGTTGAGAGCGCTCGAAAAGAGCAGTAGATGATAATTTGTATGCATACTATATTTTTTGATTTTGTACGAGTACTTATTGAATATTATTCTCCCTTTGTCGTTTCTATTCTTTTGCTTTTTTGGTCTTTCTTTTGAGTGGTAAAAAATTGATTGTCCGGACTGAATGTCCTTGGTGGTCCTGTAGACACGTCGTTTCCATTTTTTGCCCGTCGGTTCAAATTCTTCCCCATTCGTTCTCCGCACGTGCGCGAAAAAACGAAGATCTGACTCGTCAAAACGAGAGCAAACAGCGCTTGATCGCGAACGAGAAGATCTCAGTGAACGCATTTCGCGGGTTTATAGATAATCGGTACGATCGCGTCGTTACTTATTTCACACGTTCTAAATTTGGAATTTTGGCGCGTTTTTTGTTCGTTTGCTAACGGTATTTTGAATAGGCGAAACGGCGTTCCAAAATTTTGTTGACTCGCGCGCGAAAAACATCCTCGCGCACGCGAAGCGTATTCGGTCGGAACATTCGAGGGATACGAGTCTTTTCACTTTCCTTCACGCGTATCACTCACGCTTCATTCTTTTCTAAACAGAAACAAAGAAGAGGAGACACACGAAAGTCTCCAGAAATTTGCGACGTAAGGGTGGAAGAACACGAAGGCACCCCTTTGTAAAGAAGGACCGCGGGGGAAATAAAAACAAATCTCTAAAAAATGAGTTCCGGTTTTGCGACGGCGGCGTTCTCGTCGTCGCCGAAACCGATGATGTTATCATCGTCCGTACAAAACAGAATGTCAGAGTCGTATGGGAAATCCGCGGCATCGTCGTCGCCGGGGAATTTTCGAAGTTCGAGCGGCGTGAAAGGCTCTTCACCTTTGCCAAAAGACGTTCCACAAATGCGTATTTCTGGCTTTGGCGATAAAGCGACGATGACGACCACGAATAACGACTCTTCGTCAGAGCTGACGAATACTCCACCATCGTCTGTACCAATGCCTCCACGCGCGTCTCCGGCGTTATCGACAAACACACTCCTTTCGAGCGGCATGTTTTCGCCTTCTTTGGAGGAGGAGGCGCATCGTCAATATCACGAGCTCGCTCCGAAGAACGGCAGTGTGGAGGTAGACGAGAAGGAAGGGGACTTGCATAAGCATTCTGATTTCGATACTACTACTACTACTACTGCTACTACTACTTCAACATCATCAGCAACAAAAGCGACACCATCAAAGCAATCGCCGACGTCAGCGAACCATTCGAAGCCACCGATATCTCCAAACTCGAAAGCAAACTTGTTATCGGTCATTTCTAGAGGTACGTCGCAGTTGACGACGCAGCTCGGGGAAATGATGACGGCTTCTGTTGAAGAGGAAAATGTCGGCGCCGAGAGTCTTGGATTAAACGAAGAAGACGAGGCTATCTTGAATGGTTTGATGAAAGAGTACCCGGAATTGTTCGAGTCGCGAGAAGTTCAAAAGGCGTTCAAAGTGTGCGTTGAAGCACATTCAGATTCTGGACACGGACCGTTGTTGTTGGATTGCGTCGGCACGGCTAAAATTTTGTGCGAATTAGGAGCTGACGACATAATCGTTGCGGCGGCGTTGTTGCACGACGTGACGACCACAACTTTACTCGACGAGGACTATCTGTTGTTGAAAGGTATCAGCGAAGAAGTCGTGAAGCTTGCCACAGATGTCGGAAAATTGACGGTCATTTCAAAGTTGCACCAAGCGTCTGAGCGTGCCTTGGACTTTGAAGAAACGCGTTCTCTCCGCGAACTGTTTCTAGCTATGACAGATTCGCGAGTTGTGATCATCAAACTTGCGAAACGTTTACAAACGATGCGAACAGCGAACGAGAATGTGTCGAGATCAAGCCGCGGTAAACTCGCTGAAGAGACGCTTACGGTGTTTGTGCCCATCGCGAACCGATTGGGGATGGCCACCATGAAGAACGAAATGGAAGATATTTGCTTCAAGATATTACATCCAGAGCAATACGAAGAGTTATCCGAGCAGCTGAATCGCGTATCTTCGAAGGAAACAATCCTTAAGGCGATGGAGTCGTTCGAATACGCCATTTCAAACGATACTTCCATGGAAGATTTGAAGCCGATGGAAATCGTCGGTCGCGAGAAAGGTTTGTATTCCGTGTATAAAAAAATGAAAAAGAAAAACATTAAGCTCGAAGACGTTCGCGATGTGCGCGCCATTCGGATCATTATCCCGGACAGTGCCGGTAAGGATGGGTGTGACTTGGTCATCGCTAAAGTGCATGGTCTCATGTCAAAGATCCAAGGCAGTTTCAAAGACTACATCTCGAGCCCGAAATCGAACGGGTACCAGTCTTTACACACCGTCGTGAAAGATGAAGCAGGAAATAATTTGGAAGTCCAAGTAAGAACGGCGTCTATGCACATGCAAGCAGAATTCGGCATAGCCGCGCACTGGAGATACAAGGTGAACGATACTTCTTTGTCGTCTCCGATGGTTGAGGGTCAAATTCGATGGGCGCGATATATGCTTACTCGGATGCAAGATGTTAACGATAAATCGAAAGTGCGATTGCCGGGAAAAGCTCAGATGGGCGACATTTGCTCGTTTCCGTCGGTGAATGGTGAGTTGCATTCGACGTTGGACGTTTCTGGTTCGCCCGATGAGTATACCGTTCTGGAGGATGCCGTGAAGAGAGCGAACTTTGACGCGTTGTCTTCTTCACCAAATTCGAACGATGGGAACGCCGATAGTGCTTCGTCGACGAAAATGACGTACGTCATTTTGGTTATCGATGGTTCTATGAGCATAAAAGAAGTCAAAGCTGGGTCTCGATTATCGGAAGTTGATTTACTCGATGATCAAAAGACGACAGTGGTGACAAATGGTTTCTCGAGCGAGTTTGTTGGCATTCGGACGTTACGGGTGAATCGCGAGAACGTCGACATCGACGTCGGGCACAATTTGGAAATGAAGTCAGGCGATTTAATCGAAGTCACGCGATCGCGAATCTCGCGTTACGACTTTGACAAGAAAGAAAGCGTGTCGCCGGCAACTTCAAAAGCCACGTTCTTCCCAGACTTGGAAGTTCATGCCATGCCGTCACTATAAGAAAATTCTTTTGTACCAACACATAAAAAGAAAGAAGAGAGATATAACATTACCGTAAAAAAGAAGAAGAGCGCGGAATGTCCGCTGCCGTACCAGAACTAAATTGTGGGTGTTGTCGTTGTTGTTGTAATTTTATTGTTGTAAATTTACAAAGAAGTTCTAAAGTTCTCTTATACCCTAAGTAGTGTATGCCATCTCCCTTCTTTTTTCCCTTTCTTCCTTTCAAAAAAAAAAAGAAAGCGACTTCCTCCTTTTGGGGGAGGGGTGACCAAAAGGCTCAAAGGAAAGGACTTCGACCCACAAGTCCTTCCTCATAACAACACTCAAAGACCAAAAAATATAACCAAAATGATCAGCTCTGTTCAAACTATTGCCTCCGTCTCGGCCTTGAAGGTACGTTTACTATCGCGCTGCTTTGCACATTCATGTACCATCGCGCGCGCCAGATGCGGTGCGCTGCGTTTGAATCGCGGGAAGAATTGGGAGGTATCGCAGGGTCAGAGATCACGCGTGGATGGAATTTTTGTCTCCGAGTGTCTCTTTTCTCTCCTCCATCCAAAAGGGTGGGGAAAACACCGAAGAGAGCTCATTTCGATGGGGAATGAACCCGATCCTCTTTTCGGCGACCCTGTCCGGGCGGTTCGTTCGCGACTCTAAAGTGGGTGACGCGTTCGAACCGCGGAAGATGGCGACAGAGAGAGCGCGTTGGAGCCTAGGAAAGAGAGCTCAGAGAGCTCAGAGAGCTCAGAAAGGGAGAGGGAGAGAGAGAGAGAGAGATTTGGCCTGCGCATTTATTTTTTTGGTCTCGTTCTCCTCTCCAAGATACGGACGGATTGGGGTGAAAATCTCTCTTTCCTCTCTCTTTTTCGGGCCCTTTTTCTCTCTCCGTGAAAATTTTTTCCTTTTTTTTTTTGCTCTTTCTCGCTGCAAAAATACTCACGTGTCTTTCTTCTTCTTCTTCTTCTTCTTAAATGTAACAGACGCAAACGACGAGAAGATCGAAGGTCCAAACTGTCGTCACCGCCAAGGCGGAAGAAAAGGTTGATCGCAGAGCCGCCTTGGCTTTGTTCACGGCTGCCGCAGTCTCGACCGTTGCGAAGAGCGCCAACGCCAACTTGACGATTCCGTCGCAATCCTCCATGGGGGGCTTGGCGAGAAGAACGGAATTCGCGGGTGAAGGTTTCGTGAGCTCCTCCACTGCGTCCATGAGTTCGTACAACATGGAAGGCACGGCGAAACTCGGCGCGGATTTGAAATCTCGCCGTAAGACTATGGCGGCTGCGAGAGCGGCTGCGGAAGCGAATGTCGCCTCCACGAAAGCGGCGCCGGCGGCGAAGAAGTAAAGTAAACCTGTGATTTGCCATTACTATAAAAAATTAGAACGAGAGAGAGAGGGGGGAGAGAAACACATATATACTTATTCAATACGCTGCGGCTACCGTACATTATTATTATCTCAATATTATTTTACATGCACATTTGATCATCTTTTCTTTTTCTCGCAATAAAATTTGCAGAAGGACGACCATCCAATAGAAAAGAGACATCGTCTTTTAAAACTTCAAATCCTTCTTCTCGGCTGAAAATCGACCGCAACTCTTCGTTTGGTACGATCAAATCTTTCTCTTTGTTCGGTCGGCCGACTTTTGAGAGCTCGCATCCTTTGGCAAAGTGAAACCACGCGAACAAACAATCACTCTTCCTGGGTAAGTGTTTCGCGATTTGCGCGAATAAAGGTTTGTGACAGAAGCGAACGCCGAGGACAAGTTTTAATCGAGAAACATCACCGACGACACTCAACGCACGCAGAAAAGCGTCGTCATCTCTAGCATCCCATTTTAAAGCGTTTACTTTGTCTTCTACGCCGTAAAGTTTTGCCATTTCCTGCGTTCGCAATAGAGCTTTTTGGTCAAAATCGCAGGCGAACACGGTGAAACCTTTGGATGCGAGATAAATAGAATCGCGCCCTACGCCCGAACCTAGATCGAGAACTATATTATTATTATTATTAGTGCTACTACTAGTACCGCCGCCACCACCACCAGCACCACTCGTTTCCGACGATAGGTGCGTTTTATACAACTCTACGACTGAAGGTGAAGGTTCCCACAACCGTTTCGTATGTGTCTTCTTTTTCTTTTTCTCCTCCACCTTCTCATCGTCGATGAGCGCGAGAATAGTATCGACGCCGTTTCCCAGAGAATCCTTTTGTATCTTCAGTACCGCTTTCACAAAATGCCTGTTGTATACGAAAGCATATTTAATATTCCATTGACATCCTTTAAAATCTCCTCTTTGAAGAACTTCTCGTTGTTTGTTAAACAGACTTGGAACTTCGTCTTTGGTCTCTTCTTTTTCTTCTTCGTCTAACAAAACAGCAAAAGGCACCTCTCTGGGCGGCAGCAAATGAAACGAACCGCTGATTTCGGAGAAAGGAATGTTGACGGAATGCAGTAAAGAATGGCATCGATATTTCTCTCTCGGTCTCAAATCCAAAAACAACGCTTGGTCTTCGTCGTCGACTTTGACTCCTTTTGTTGAAGAAAAAGAACACATCATCTCTTCCAACAGGCGCGCCTGTTTGTCGACGCTTTTCGAATGCGCCAAAGCGCGGAGAAACGCGTTCGTTGCGGCAGAGCTCGTCGTCGTCGTCATCATCAAAGGACTTTCTTTGTTCTTCTTCCTCTTCTTTTAACCATGCCGTCCTATATTTTACCAATGCGCCACGAATTGATTTTGGTTTTAACGACCTCTCTTTCTTTTGTCTCTTTTCTCTCTCTCTCTCTCTCTCTTTCTTTCTTGATATTTTCTTCGTACCTTCCTTCTCTCTCTCGTCTCTCTCGGTTTTCAGTTTTCGGCTCTCCTCCATGTAGGCACAGTCATGTTGCGTTGCAGTAGGTGTTTAGAACAGCCGTGCGGGTTCGTCTCCTCCTCTTCGTCCTCGTCCTCGTCCTCCGCGTTGAAGAGAAAAAGAACAGCGCGAAAAAACGTATCTTCTCTCCCGAGAATTACAAAATCATCATCGTCTTCAACACCAGAAGGAGGAGGCTCGAGTTTTGAAAAAGAAGCAGCCGGGAGAAAGTTTGCGTCTCTAGATAAACACACCATCAACACGATATTGAGCCCTTACGAAGTCAGAGAGTGTTCTGCATGGATAGACTATCAGAAAATCAGCAATTTATGGGTCAAAAAAATAAGCGAAACGTGCGACGAGAAAACAAAGAGGAAGATGACGGGGGAACACATCGAAGCGCTATCGATCTTGTTCTGTCAACTCAGCGCGAAAGAAGAAAAGGTATTGGAGGACCCTGAGCAAATTATCGACCTCTGTTGCCGCTTGGCAGACGTGTTTGACACGAACGTAGCCAATGTTTTGAGAGCGTTCTCCATCACTCCGTTCTTAGCGTTCACCGACTCCACCTCAGTGGCGAAATCTATTCTAGCGATGAAACGAGAGTTACCATTTTGCGACGTCTCGAACATTTTAACGTATCGACCAGAGCTCTTGACGTGCGATAGCGAAATGTTGAGCATGCGAATACGCGATATTAAAGAAACGCTCCAATCGTACGGAATGCCTTCTCCTTGCGTAAATTATTTGATTCAAGAAGAGCCCGGCCTCATTTTAGGAGACGGAGGTTTCGAGAGACTAGAACAAATAAGGGATGCCGTGGATACTTTTGACTTGACACTTTTGAAATTCAGCGAAAACGGTCAGTTTTTAGACGTAGATTCGGAGAGGTGGTTCGTTAACAATTTCGTCAATTTTTACTTCGAATAAAAATTTCAAGGCAATATAGGTAGTAGTAATAAGGATAGTAAGTTTAATCAATCACAATCGCTGCTAAGTTTTTGTATACACACACACACACACACACACACACACATACACATATTCTCCCTCTTTCTCTCTCTTGTTTATATATTAGTTTAATATCTGCTATTGGTGGGTAAAGTTTCCTTAATTTTTAGCAGTTTTTACCAACAACCTTCGCCGGCGCTACACGAATCAAGTTGCCCTTCTTGCCCGGGACGTTTCCTCTGATAATGATGCAATCATCCTCCACTCTCATAATCTTCAACTGCTTAATAGTCGTCGTAACGTTACCCATCTGCCCATGCATCTTCTTTCCTGGAAAAATTCTACCTGGGTACGTACCCGCACCGACGGAACCGTGTTGTCTGTGCGACTTGGAACCGTGTGTCATCAAACCTCTGGCGAAACCGTGTCTCTTCACGGAACCTTGGAAACCCTTACCGATGGACGTCCCCCGAACGTCAACGTAGTCGCCCTCCTTGAACATTTCAGGGATGCTCAACTTTTGGCCGACGGACATGCCATCTGCCGGCGCCGCGAGACGAAATTCCTCGACGTGTCTCATCGGCTTCACACCAGCCTTTGCTAAGTGACCGACTTCAGGCTTGGTAATTTTGTGTTCCGCGACAGCGTCGTACGCCACTTGCACGGCGTTGTATCCATCAGCGTCCGCAGTTTTAACCTGTGTTATTTGAATGGGACAGGATGAGGATCAGTCAGCTTTTGTTGAGAAAGAAAAATTTCTTCAGAGGACCCCTGTCATCCACAACAAAAACAAAAGAAAAGAAAAGAAAGAGGGTTTCGGGGAGGGCCGTCCGGTTTTGAGGGAGAAGAAAATTCGCCCTCTCGAAAACAGCCGCCGAAAACGATGTCGCGAATACGCGCGCGCAAAGCAAAGTTGACATTCGTAAAGAAGCAGTATCATCACGAACAAATGGATTCTTTGCTCGATCGTTTTCAATCTTCCTCGCACACGCGACCGCGACGAATGCAATCTCAAAAATCCACACCGCCACCGCCATCGCCAGCATTTCAGCGCGAGGAAAAGAGATAAAATTTCAAACCAAGGAAATACGCACCGCGCTGACATAGTTCCCATCTTTAACGGCAATAACTGTCACTGGGACGCACAACCCATCGTCCGTGAAAATTTGCGTCATCCCTGCTTTGTTTCCAAAGACTCCAACACCTCCATCGACTCTCGCAAAAGTTTGCAAGCGAGCACCTCTCGAAGAAGAGGAGGAAGACGTGGACGATGTCATCAAAGAAGAGCGCGCGTTGAACGAAGACGATTTGCGCGAGGCTAAGGCCGAAGCAGAGGTAGCCGTGAACGTTTGGGCGAGTGCAGACATATTTTAAAGCGCGTGTGCGTGTGTTTTCTTCGGAGAAGATGGAATACACTCTCTTTGTCTCTCTTCTCTTTTTTTTTGTGGCGACGCCATTCCGGACCTTTTCGAGGTCCCGCTTATCCTTTCTTTTTCCTCTTTTTTTTTTTTTCGTTTTGTAACACCAAACCAAAACAACAAGTGTCGTCTCCAAAATTCAACGCTTTCAGGTGTAAACGATTTTAAAGAAAGAAAGAAAGAAAGAAAGAAAGAAAGAAAGAAGGAGTCATGGAACATCAAGAACACCAACATCGTCCTCCTCCTCCGCCGAGGAACGAAATCAATCACATTCGTCACCGCAAACTCGAGGAGAAAGAATTGAAGAAGAAGGAGAAGGTCAGAATTAAAGAAGGACGAGGACAGGAAAAATCGTTCGTCGAAAACGTGTTCTCGAGCATCTTTGGAAGAGAAGACATCGACGAGGACGAAGAACAAGGGGATGGAAACAAACAAGAGCAAGAACAACAAGAACAACAAGAACAACGAGAACAACAAGAACAACAAGAACAACAAGAACACCATGACAAAGCCGAAGATGGAGACAACGATGACGAAGATACGGACTCTAAATTTTCCGAACGACTTCGGAATATGTCCGGGAGTACTAAATTCGAGTTGGAACGGAAAGCGAGGGAGGAAATTCGTTCGATTAAAGGAGTCAAGGCGAAAGCGAAGCTCATCAATAGTAACGAAGCGTTTCGAGAGCAGACACTGTTACGACTCAAGGCGAAAATTGATAAACACATTTACGACGATAAAGGACACTACGTTTCAGACGTCCCAGTCAATCCAAATAAAGCAGCAGCAAAAGACTCGAGCGTGTCAAACACGACAAAGAACGCAAAAATTGTTTCAATGAATATCGGTGACACCGCGGATCGACTCACTCCGTATCAAAAGGAACGACGTGAAGAAGAATTGAGGCAAATCAGAGCGCGCGACGATTATCGCATTCAAGAGTCGGTAACTTCTGAATCACGATGCGCGTTCAATGGGTCTTGGAATTACGACAAGGATGAGTTTTTACGCGAAAAAGATAAATACGAAAACCAATATTACGTCGAAGAACGAAAACACAAGTTGCTCGGAGGCGTTCTCTCCGCGGCAGAGATGAACTTGCCTGAACACGAACAACCGCTTCGCATGGTAGAAAATATCGTCGATACGATTGTAGAATGTGCACTGGAGAACAATGGAAAGTACGAGTGGAAACTCGATGAAGAAGAAGTTAAAAAGCGCGAGGAAAAGTTTGAAAATCGAAGAAAGGAAGAATTGAGAATCACGAAGAAGATGTTGAACGCTGATGAAATTTCAGACGACGACGACAGCAACGAAGAGGATGAAGATTATTTTGAAGAGGAAATGCGAATTCATCGCAGGGAGAATAAGTTATTGACCGAAAAGTTGGTGAAGAGCATTCCAGACTCTCTGGAGCTCATCCAACGCATGAACATTCGAAAAGAACAAATAAAAGCGCAAAAAGATAAGCTCAAGTTGAAGAAAACGAAACAAAGATACATCAATAAAATTGAAAGACAAGAGAAAGAAATCGAAGAGGCCATCGCTCAAGCGAAAATTCTCGAAGCGAAAATGGAAGAGCAAAGACTGGAGAAAGCACGCAAGTTGGCTATTGTCGAAGAAGAGCGTCTGAAGGAATTAAAGTTGAAACAACTCTCAGAGAAAGAGCTCATCCGGCGTCACTCGGAACATAAGCGCAAGAAAATCATGGAAATGCACGAAAACGAGCGAAAGAAAGCGGAACGAGCGCGGTTAGCTCGTCAAGAAACGAGACGGGTGCAAGAGATAAAGCTCAAAGTCTTGCGCGAGACTGCGAATTTGGAGGTCGAGTTGAAGGAGAATGCATTCAGGGAAGAAACGCGAAGACTCGAAGAAGAAAGATTGGTCGAAGAGAATAAAATGCACGTGGAAAGAGAGATGCGCAACGTCTTGGAGAAAGAGAGACGGCACCGCTCGGCGGCGACGCGACACGAGTTGTGCATTCAAATCAAGGAGACGAGAGAAAGAGAACACCATGTTGCCATGGGGAAATTACGCCGGAAGAATTCCACGGCTGAAGATGCCGAAAATGCGGCTAAAATCAAAGAAGCTTTGAAAAAAGCTATTCAAGACGTCGAGGAAACGGAGAAGGAATGCTTGAAGACGATGGAAGCAAAAGCGAATGCTTACGAGAAAGTCAAAGCTTTGCAAGATAGACAGGCGAAGCACTTGCAGATGAAGCGGTTACTGGATAAGAAACAAAAAGAAAGCGAAGAGGCGGAATACAAAGCCGAGTTGGAAAAGGTACGCTCTTCTGTACAGAAAGCGGCATTGCATAATTCAGAATTGAAACAAACCTTATCTGACTTCAATAAAAACTTGGTCGTCGTGTTCCCGAAAGTGAAAGAGGAGAAGAAACCTCTGCCCCCGAAGTCTTCGATCAAAATTCGAGCAGCTGAGAAGTTAAAGAGACGGGCGGTGTTAGAAACGTAGAGAAGACTTACTTGATGCTCACCTGTCTTATTATATTATAGCATTTATATTAGTATGGTATGGTATGGTACCATTACCATGGTACCACCATACCACCTGGTATGGTACATGCGAGATAAAAATGGCGCAATGAAATGCCCGTATTTTTTAATCGTCATTTTTCTTTTCGACAGTTGTGACAAAATATGTCGTCGTCGTCACCGTCATCGTTGTCGACGATTGTGCATCATCACCACGCGCGCTCGAGCAGTCGTAAGACGCAACACCGCGCAATACATGCAATTACTATGTCTTCTTCGTCCTCGTCTTCCTCTTGTTCTTCCTCCTCTTATTCGTTCAGACAGTCTCTGGAAGATGGATACGATGACGACAACAACAACGAAGAAGAAAACGTAGGAAAAGAAACGACGGTAAATGCACAAAGACTCGCAACGGATGGAACAAAAAGCTTACATAGGAAGAGAAGAGACATTTTAATTGCGTCATCTTCGGCCGCACTCGTCGTCGCGAGCGTTTTTGGAAGCAACGAGACGACAAACAGAGCGGAGGCTATTGAATCTGGCTTTATTAGCGATGCTTGGGAAAATCTTGGCGGAGGGGGCCCAGCAGATTTGACGTTCCCGGAAAGTTTCCTAGGCGAATGGCTCGTCAATGCAACGTTGACGGATATAGATTTACCCGAAGGTGCCGACGTGGTATCAAACATAGAAAGTGTTAACAGAGCAAAGGGTGATATCGGTAAGCCTACCTCGTATCCTTTACGCTTTGTGCGAAATTCGCGACACGATGTCATTTTAGATCGAGCATGGAATACGGAAAAGTTAGCTGAATATACCATGAATGTAAAGAACGGGTCTATGTTTACGGACATAGATTGGAATTTAGACGACCCGAATGTTATGAAGTGCACATTGGCGGATGGCAAGACTATTTATTTCAAAGTCACTGCGCGGTCGGAAACTGAGGACAACACCTCGAGAAAGCACCGCTTCGAAACGAGCGAACTCGCAGAAGTTGTTTTTAACGATTACGACGGATCTGGGAAAGATCCAAACGTAAAAAGAACACGGACGTATACCAAGTGGTTATGGCGCGACGATAAAGACGCACAAGCCGGACAGCCACTCATCGTTTGCACGCAAATTGTTTTAGATTACTTGACGCCATTTTCTGACGACGAGACCTACTTGCGAGTCGCAGGAAAACCCGTAACTGTGTACACTTACAAGCTGGCAATGTTCAAAACAGGGCCCGGGTTAACTGTTGGTGCCGCGTGAGTTTTTGCGTTAAGTATTTATTATAATAAGCAAGTAGGTAGCAGCGCGTTTGTAAATCACACTAAAACACAGTCGTTCTCACCGTTTCGTCTTTCTTTCTTCATTTGTGACTGACAAAATCCATATTTTTGGATGTCTTACACCCCTCGAAAAATGGAAAAATTGTCGACAAAAAGCGCGCGTCTGCGACCCTTTGCTGACACTATTCCGCCTCGTGGGTCAAACACGATGCTACGCTTGGCGCACTATGCGTTCGTCAACAAGAGTAATGGAGCTGCTGCGGCTAAATCTTCTCATCGCGTTTTGAGAACGAGGTCGACGTCGACTTCCTCTTCCTCTTCCTCTTCTGCCGCCGTCGTCACTCCTCGTCGTAGAAACCCAATTCTTTTCTCCTCCTGTAGGGGAGGAAGAACGACGACGACGATAAATACGATGATGCGTTCATTTTCAACGACGTCATCGATTAGCGGCATTAGTGCGAACGACATCCCGTTGTTATCCATGAGAGAAGGAAGACCGAGCTTCGCTCAGAGAAGCGCTGCGTCTCAGACGACCATCGCGACTTCGACGACGACTAGAGAAGGAGAACTGTCTTTGTTCGCGAAATTTAACAACAACAACGCTCGTCGTCATCGTCGTTCTTCTTTCTCTTCATATAGGACGCGCTCGGTTGCTTCTTCATCGGACGCAACAACAGTGCCAACTTCTTCTCCTTCCTCTGCTCCTCTTTCCTCTGAGGGTGTAAACACAGAAGCGCCGACATTTCAACAAGCTATCAATAGGTTGCAAGACTATTGGGCCTCGAAGGGCTGCGCCGTTTGGCTCCCGCATAACACTGAAGTCGGCGCGGGAACGATGAACCCGGCGACGTTTCTGCGTTGCTTAGGTCCAGAACCTTGGAATGTGTGCTACCCAGAACCGTCGGTGAGACCGGATGATTCTAGGTACGGGGATAATCCAAATCGAGTGCAAAGACACACGCAGTTTCAAGTGATTTTGAAGCCGGCGCCGACGAATCCGCAGGAACTGTATTTAGGCTCTTTAGAAGCACTTGGAGTAGACACAAAAGCGCACGACATCCGGTTTGTGGAAGATAACTGGGAAAGCCCAGTTTTGGGCGCGTGGGGTTTGGGATGGGAGGTTTGGCTCGATGGCATGGAAGTGACACAGTTTACGTATTTCCAACAATGCGGTAGCGTGAAAGTTAATCCAGTTGCGGTTGAAATCACGTACGGTTTGGAGCGCATCTTGATGGCTTTACAAAACGTCGATCATTTCAAAGATATTAGGTACAATGATTCCTTAACGTATGGCGAAATGCGATTACAGGACGAATACGAAATGTCCGTGTTCAACATGGACGTAGCTTCGGTGGAAAATCAGAGATTGAGATTCGATTTAGCCGATAAAGAAGCGCAATCGTTGATTAAAAATAGACTTCCACTGCCTGCGTATGACCAATTGCTGAAAGCGTCTCACGCGTTTAACGTTCTCGACGCTCGTGGTGCCGTTGGCGTAACAGAGAGACAGAAATTGTTTGCTTCCATGCGCGATTTGGCGAGGAAAATCGCTGCCCTTTGGGTCGAAAGACGTGAAGAGTTGTGCTACCCGCTTGGAAGCTTAGTCGAAGCATTGGGCGACGACAAAGAAGACAGAAACGTCAAAAAGAAGAAGAAAAAGAATATCAAGCAAAACGCTGCCACCAAACCTGTTGTGCCCATAGATGAATCAAAGCTTCCAAGTGAAAAAGCTGATTTTGTCTTTGAAATTGGTACCGAAGAGTTACCGCCTCACGATGTTGTCTCGTGCATTCAACAAGTCGAGCTCGCCGTGAATTCGATTTTAGAGGAATCTGGATTAGAGTACGGTAATGTTTCTGTCGGTGGTACACCTCGCCGTGTATCCGTCACGATAAAAAGTCTTTCTCCGAAACAGCCGGATCAAGAATCGCGAAATCGCGGTCCACCGCTCTCGAGAGCGTATGAAGAAGATGGAGTTACTCCAACAAAAGCTTTACTCGGATTTTGCAAGAAAAACAACGTTGTCAATCTTGATAAAGAGCTCGAAAAGGACGACGAGTACGTTTGGGCAAACGTGAAAACAGTCGGAAAGTCTGCCTCGGAAGTTATGCGCGAGGAGTTGCCTAAAGTCGTGGAATCCATCAAGTTTATTAAAACAATGCGCTGGCAATTGAATGAAGATAACGCATTCTCACGACCTTTGCGTTGGTTATTTGCGTGTCACGGGCAATCGATCATACCTTTTTCTGCGCTCGGTGTTAGTTCAAGCAATGCGACGAGAGGTTTGCGACCTCCTGGGCTGGAAGCGCCAGTGGAGGAAACAGTGAACAACGTTCAAGATTACTTTTCGTTTATGGAAAAAGAAGGTATCGTTGCCGACCTCGACGCGCGAAAAAACGAAATTTGGAGCAACGCCGTTTCTTTAGCAAAATCAGTTGGGGGTATTATCCCGGAGGCCAATAAAGAGAGTGGAGATTTGTTAGATGAAGTTGCGAATTTGTTGGAGACTGGGAAACCAGTTCTGGGCGAATTTGAGGCGCAGTATTTAAACTTACCGAAAGAAGTCTTAATTACCGTGATGAAGAAGCACCAGCGCTATTTTCCAGTCGAAAATAAAGCAAACGGCGAATTGCTGAATAACTTTGTGACGTTTGCGAACGGGCCGTGCGATGTTTCGGCCGTAAAAGCAGGGAATGAAGCTGTTTTAAGAGCGAGGTACCAAGACGCGAAATTCTTTTACGAAAACGACTGCAAGGAAACTTTAGAGACACTTCGTCCAAAGTTGGAAGGGATTACGTTCCAAACCGAATTAGGATCCATGTTAAAGAAAACTGAGCGAGTCGAGATTCTCGCGCCAAAGGTTGCAGCGGCGTTGGGATATGGCGACGAAACTTCGATTGTGAACATGGCCACAAAAGCTGCACGTTTGGCTCGTGCCGATTTGGCGTCTTCCATGGTCATGGAGCTCACTTCACTTGCTGGCGTAATGGGCGAACACTACGCCAAAAAATGCGATAAACTCGATGACACGACCTCTAAAGCTATTTTTGAAGCAAACCTTCCGAGATTTTCAGGAGATTCCATCGCATCCACGGCTCCAGGTATCGTGGCGACTATAGCGGACAAGGCAGATACTTTGGTTGGATTATTTGCAGTTGTCGGAGCACCAAAAGCGACGGCAGATCCGTTTGGTTTGCGAAGAACTGCGTATGGTCTTGTCCAAACCTTAGTAAACAACGATCTGCAAAATGAAGGTGGAGATGTTCGAGCATTGTTCGGACTTGCGAAGAGTGAACAGCCCGTAGTTGTGAGCGATAAAGCAATGGAAGATTGTGCAGAGTTTACGAAAAGAAGATTAGAACAACTCTTAGTGGACGCAGGACATGATGTTGAATCCGTGCGCGCAATTTTGAACACGGATATTGGCTTCAACCCTGCAAGAGCTTCTGCGTCGGTAAAAGACTTGCAAGCAGCAATGAAGGACGTAAACACCTTTTCCAAGGCGAAGAACGTTTTATCGAGACCGACGAAACTAATCAGAGGAAAAAAAGATTTCACGCCGAGTGGAAAAATAGACGAGTCTTTGCTCGTGGAGGATGCAGAAATCCAGTTCTTTAACGCGTATAAGAAAGCAAGCAACAAACTAGCAGCCAATCAGAGCATAGCATCTTTGATTGAAGCTTTAGCAGAAATGGAAGAATCCTCGACGCGATTCTTCGAGGACGTTTTCGTGAATTGCGAAGACTTACCGACGCGACAAAACCGCTTAGATCTCATAGACTCCGTCGCATCGTTGCCTAAGGATATGATTGATTTCTCTGTCTTGCCGGGATTTTAATATGATAATCGATAATCTACGTAGTATCTATTGATCTTATTCTTGTTCATATTAAGTTAC
>CEPW01176113.1_pt1 | contig 17090 bp, 17 predicted proteins | sample 356211 | NCBI WGS metagenome assembly CEPW01 (sample SAMEA2620021, study PRJEB7988) | marine metagenome | biome: marine biome (ENVO:00000447); feature: deep chlorophyll maximum layer (ENVO:xxxxxxxx); material: "saline water (ENVO:00002010), including plankton (ENVO:xxxxxxxx)" | depth 25 m
GCCAGACGGATGCAGGTCGCACGCCCTGAGCAGCAGCACCAAGTCATGATCGAGGCGGTAGAGAACCACATGCCCGAGGTCATCGTGATCGATGAGATCGGGACTGAGTTGGAAGCTCAGGCGGCTCGCACGATCGCTGAACGCGGCGTGATGCTGGTGGCGACGGCCCACGGCAATGCGCTGGCGAATCTGATTAAAAACCCCACCTTGAGTGATTTGGTGGGTGGGATTCAGTCGGTCACCCTTGGTGACGACGAAGCCCGCAGGCGGCGGACACAGAAAACGGTTCTTGAGCGTGCAGCGGAGCCAACCTTTCCGGTTGCGGTTGAAATGCACAGTCGTCATTCGTGGGCTGTGCATCCAGATGTCGCGGTCACAGTGGATCAATTGCTGCGGGGTCAGACCCCATCGGTGCAGCAGCGTCAGCTCCAGGAGGATGGGTCCGTTCAATTGATTGAGCCGCGCCTCCCTTCCCAGCCCAAGAGGCCTCGAACGGTTGCTCGCCCTGCCTTGGCAGTGGTGCCGATGCCTGCTCCAGAGGCGGTCAGCGCCGACCGGGATTCGGGCTCCACGGAATCGTCCGCCTCGGCTGACGGCGTGAGGTCAATGTTGCAGGTCTTTTGTTGCGGCATCACCCCTCAGTTGGTGGAGGAGGTCGTCCGTCGTCATGGCTGGCCAGCGCGACTGGTGCAGGACCTCTCGGAGGCTGATGTCGTGTTGAGCGTGCGACAGGGGCTCGGGCGAGAGCCTTCCTTGCGTCGTCAGGCCCGGGAGCTGAAAGTGCCGATTTTGGTGATTAAAGCCGACACATTCCCGCAGGTGGAACGGGCTCTTGATCGCCTCTTGACCCGTCGCCAGGACTCCGCTCCTTTGGATCCGTCGTCAGATCAAGCTGCTTTGGACGACGCCTTAGCTGCGTTGGAGGAATGCCGGCTGGCGGTGGAGCAGGTGGTCATGCCCCAGGGGCGCCCGGTAGAGCTTTTGCCTCGATCCAAGCGTGTTCGTCAGATGCAGGAAGATTTGGTCAGTCGATATCACCTACGGAGCGATGAGTTCGGCTCGGATGAGTCCTGTCGACTGAGGGTTTTTCCGCCTTGATGAAGGGGCAAGCTCCAATGGATTGACGAAGGTGACTCTGTTGTGGCTAACTATTGATACCCAGATGAGCAGCTCAAGAGCCGTTCGTCCGGAACAATGGGCCGTCGCCAAGCGGTAAGGCAGCGGGTTTTGGTCTCGCCATTCCTAGGTTCGAATCCTAGCGGCCCAGTTTTAATGACTCACATCCCTTTAATCGTCTTCGATTTTGACGGAGTCATTGTCGATGGAATGGAGGAGTACTGGTGGAGTGCCCGTCATGCTGCGGAAACCTTGTTTCCCACGCTGACACCATCTCCCCCAAAGGACGTTCCCCCCTCCTTCCGGCAACTACGTCCCTGGGTGCATCACGGCTGGGAAATGGTGCTTTTGGCTGCTGAATACAGCCAGCTTGAGGTCAGCGCTTGGGTTGCTGATTACGCGGGACAACAAGCAGAGGCGATGGCTCGTTGGGGTGTTTCGCCAGACATGTTGCAGCAGGCTCTCGATCGAGTCAGACACCATGCGCTGACTTCGGTGCGCCCTCAATGGCTCGCACTCCACCGCCCCTTCCCGGGGGTTGTTGAGCGACTGAAGGCTCTTGGCTCGGAGGATGTGGACTGGGCTGTGCTGACCACTAAGGGCGCGGCGTTTACGGCGGAGCTGCTTGACGGGCTCGGTCTGCAACCTTGGCGCTTGTACGGCCGGGAGGATGGCACCAAGCCAGACGTGTTGCTGCGCCTTCAGGAGGAAAGGCCCCTGCGTGCCTTTGTTGAGGACCGGCGCGCCACCCTTGAGACCGTGCTTGCCACGCCTGGATTGGGGCAGTTGAGTTGTTTGTTGGTGCGTTGGGGGTATTTGAAACCCCAAGACCTCATCGGGCTCCCTGATGGCATGCATTCCATCGACTTAAAGGGCTTGAACCGCCCCTTGGCGGAGTGGCCTTGATTCGCTAGCGTACGCCTGTACTACCTGAGACGATTCGGCGCTTCTGTGGCATTGGATCTCTCGTTCCTTAGCTTCAGGTTGCTTCCATGCCAGTCGAGATGAAATCCGCACCCTCCGGTTCTGATCCCCGCGCCACCGATGGCCGCCCCGGAGAGCGCGATAAGGCGCTGAATCTGGTGCTCGGTCAAATCGAGCGCAACTTTGGCAAAGGGTCGATCATGCGCCTTGGTGATGCCTCCCGGATGCGGGTGGAAACCATCTCCACTGGTGCTCTCACCCTGGATTTGGCTTTGGGTGGTGGTTACCCCAAAGGCCGCGTCGTCGAAATTTATGGACCGGAGAGCTCCGGTAAAACGACCTTGACCCTGCATGCGATTGCCGAAGTGCAGAAGCGTGGCGGCGTTGCGGCCTTCGTTGACGCTGAACATGCCCTCGATCCGGTTTACGCAGCATCGCTGGGCGTGGATATCGAAAACCTGTTGGTTTCTCAGCCGGATACCGGTGAGATGGCGCTGGAAATCGTTGATCAGTTGGTGCGTTCTGCCGCGGTTGACATCGTTGTCGTTGACTCTGTGGCCGCGTTAACGCCCCGTGCAGAGATCGAGGGTGAAATGGGGGATTTGGCGGTGGGTAGCCAGGCTCGGTTGATGAGTCAGGCGATGCGCAAGATCACCGGCAACATCGGCAAGTCCGGTTGCACGGTGATTTTCCTCAACCAGTTGCGCCTCAAGATCGGCGTGACCTACGGCAACCCTGAAACGACCACTGGTGGTAACGCGCTGAAGTTTTATGCCTCTGTTCGCCTCGATATCCGCCGGATTCAGACGCTCAAAAAAGGAACGGAAGAATTTGGGATCCGTGCCAAGGTGAAAGTGGCCAAAAACAAGGTGGCGCCTCCATTCCGGATCGCTGAATTCGACATTTTGTTTGGACGAGGAATCAGCACCCTTGGCTGTTTGCTCGACCTGGCAGAGGAGACCGGTGTAGTTGTGCGGAAGGGGGCTTGGTACAGCTACGAGGGGGACAACATTGGCCAGGGGCGTGACAACACCATTGCCTGGATGGAGCAAAACCCCGAGACGGCGGAGATCATCGAAACCTTGGTGCGGCAAAAGCTCACGGAAGGCTCTGAAGTGACCGCGAATTCAATGCGGCCTTTGGCCGCCGCGGCACGCTCCAGCCAGCAGGAGAAGAAGGCTGAGGCCAAGGCGTCGGGCAGCGCGCCTGCTGCCTGAGTCAGGCGGCGCTAGGGATGTCGCTTGTCGGCATCCCTGCCTGCTGCTGCAGTAAATCAGCGATCCGATGGAGCTCATGGATGGCTTCACCCCCCTCCAACTTCACCAGTTCATGGCCGTTGCGAGATTCAACCCAGCTGATACCGCAATCTGAGACGAGAAAGCGGATTAAGTGCTGCTCGCCAATCTCTGCAACGAACGACGCTCCCTGGTTGTCCTGCATGTCTCCGCAGACGTAGCAGGCAGCTGAAATCCCCTGGGATTGAAGGCCCGTGGCCAGAGCTTGAAGGCTGAGGACGAGGTCCTGGATGAGCGACCGATAGTGCTCAGCAAGGCGCGGAAACATAACTGAGTCTCTTTGAGAATCAGATTAAAGGTTTTCTTCCGATTGCCGTGGCTGTGTGTTTGGACTTGCTGATGCCCCCTTCGTTAGGGGGTGTCGGACAGGCTCCACCATCCAGCGGCAGGGCCGACGAACCGCACGGTGATCCAGAGCAGCACCAGGCCTGCGATGCCAATCCAGGCGCCACGCGTTGTGACATCCATGAATTGACGAGTCTGGTTCTGGGTCAGAGGAAACCAGGGCACGATCCTTGGCGAGGTGTCCTGAGCTTTTGAGGATTTCACCTGGCGCGGTGGCAATCCCTGGGCGGCGCGGCGGCGTGCTTCTCCCATCACTTAGAACCCTGGCTCTTCAGGTTAGGGACCCTGATCAGTCGGGCAGCAGCCTGTTTAGGGCGACCCATGGTTCCAGGGCTGCAAGGATTTGATCACCCCATCGACGACCTCGCACGCGACCGTCGAGGATGGCCAGCCGTCCACCACTGCACCTCAGTGGTGCGACTGCAGCAGGCAGCAGGCTGAGTGCCTCTGGCAGCAGAAGTTGGCGGAACCAGTCATCTCCATTGCGTTTCATCCGCTCGACCCGTGCGGCGGTGAGGGGGGATGTGAGGCTCGCAATCGGGAGTAGTCCCACGATGAGTTGCTCCGGCTGGGGGAGTTGGTGCTGGTGTTTGAGCCACCAGCTCCAGCGAGCGCTAATGACGCCGTTGGGATCAGGTGCTGTCACCTCTTCCTTCACTCTGCTGCCGAACTCGGCCGCTAAGGCACTGGTGAGTCCAAGCCGGAGTTGATCGTCATCGAGAAGAATGATGGTCAGACCGCGCCGTCCCAACACAAGGCGGCGACTGTGATCCAGCAAATGGTCGGCATAAATCTCGGTGTTCGGTAGTGGTTGATGCCGGGGGGCATAAATCGGGATCGGTTCTTGGAACGCGCTGTCGCCGAGAGAGGCGGAGACATCGGCTTCAAAGGCTGCATCGTTCAGCTCCTGTTCGAGATGGCCGGTTTCACCGATGCAGCTGAGGAGAAGCGTTGGTTGAGCGCTGAGTAGGCCCTGGAGTTGCTGCATTGGTTCCAACGGGGCGACTCGCCAGTTCCATTGCAGGAGGTTGTGATCCAAAACAGCCCAGCTCACCCAGTCGTCCGGGTTGGTTTGAAGAAGCCGCCCCCATGGTTCAGGGGAGGGTTGCAGAACTCGAAGCAGGTCTTTGAGTGCTTGCAGGTCCGCCCCCCCCATGCGCACACGTGCATTTCGGTGGGTGGCTTCGCGAAAGAGCCGTCGACTCAGCCGTTCGTGCAGATCGAGGAGGTGGCGATCTGCCTGGGGATGGGCCCTGCGAAGACGTTCCCAGTCTGGTGTCTCAATACGAATGGCCAGGCTTCGACGCAGGCGACGACTGAGCTGGTCGACGTCCGGGATGATCAACTGACGTCCGTTCAGCCATCCGTTGCGATGAGCTTCGATCAGCCCGTTGCTGCTCATCAGCCAAAGCTGTTCGCCTGTTGGCGGGGTGGCGCCATCCCAGCAGGCCAGTGGAACCCCCTGATTGCGCAATTTGGGTAATTCGATCTGCAGCAGCCGGTCGCGCTGTCTCTGGTTGAGGACGAGAACGCAATCGTTTGCTCGCAAGCAGAGGGGGACAAGCAGTCCAAGCCACCACCGATCCCTGCTGTCTGGACTGAGTGTGATCAGTGTTTTGTCGCGCCGACGCAAGCTCCGACCCACCAGTCGGCTGAGGGTGAGTTGGTGCGGCCAAGACCCATCGTCTTGCCGGAGCAAGCTCTTGAGTTGCTGATGGGCTTGGGCTTCCAGCATCGGTGAACCCTAAGCAGCTGGACGAATCGGGATGGTTCATCGCAATCCATCGATCAACATGGCCGCGAGAGCAGCAACGCGTGATGGCCGATCAGCGACGAGCAGGGGTGGTCGGTCTCGGTTTAATCGGGGGCTCTCTTGGTCTAGATCTTCAAGCCTTGGGCTGGGAGGTTCAAGGGCTTGTTCATCGTGAGGTGACTGCGGAGCGTGCCTTGGCAAGAGGGTTGGCTCATCAGGTCAGTACGAATCCGTCGTGTCTCTCTGGCTGTGATCTGGTGATCCTGGCGTTGCCGATCGCTCGTCTGCTCGAGCCTGATTCGGCCCTGGTTGATGCATTGCCGAGCACTGCTGTAGTGACGGATGTCGGCTCTGTGAAGGCGCCAGTGTTGAAGGTTTGGAGCCGCTTGCATCCCCGTTTTGTCGCTAGTCATCCCATGGCAGGTACGGCGGAGGCGGGTGTTGAGGCCGGTTTCTCTGGGCTGTTTCGTGGACGCCCCTGGATTGCAACGCCAGATTCACAGACCGATCCGTTGGCGCTTCAGCTGATTCAGAACTTGGCTGAATCGCTTGGCAGTATTTGGACGGTGGCTGCTGCGGCGCAGCATGACCAGGCTGTGGCCTTGATTTCCCATGTCCCGGTGTTGGTCAGTGCGGCCTTGCTTCGGGCGGTGGGTGATGAGCGGGACCCAGGGATTCGGCAGCTGGCGATGGAGCTCGCCTCCAGCGGTTTTGCTGATACATCACGGGTTGGAGGGGGAAACCCAGAGTTGGGTGTGGCGATGGCCTCCGGCAATCGCGATGCCGTACTCAAGGGGTTGGCGGCCTATCGATGGAGCCTTGAGCAGCTCGAAGATGCTGTGATGCAACAGAACTGGGAGCAGCTGGGTCAGGAGTTGACACGAACCCAGAGCCTCCGTCCAGATTTCCTGAGTCGGGCCGATCAAGACACTCCCTAAGGGCTGGGAGTGTGGTCAGGGTTGAACGCTCAGGGTGTGACCGCGTCGTGCCATGAGCTGGCGACAGGCATTCAACGCCGACAGGCTGACGCCTGCTGTTCCTTCTCCGGGATGCACGCTGTCACCGCACAACCAAAGTCCGTCCATGGGTGTGCGGCCGGATAAACCAAAGGGTCCAAAACGGGCTGGATGCTGTCCCAATCCCCCCACAATTCCCCCAGGACGCCCTGTCCATCCGGCGAATCCACGGGGTGTGGCGAGCTCTTGATGCAGCCAGTCCTCATCGCTCAGTCCAAGCCAGCGATTGAGTTGTTCTTGGATGGCGTGCAACATCCGACCTTTTCGCTCTTGGTAGGCCGGTTCGGCAAGGCTGCACCAGTCCGCCGTTGGGGTGAACACACTGGCGATCAATGTGGCCTGACCGCTTGGAGCTCGTCCATCGCCCTCGCGACTGATCGATACGAACAAGGACCCCGGAACATTGCATCCCCTCTGGAGATGCCCAGGGCAGTCGATCGGAAGGGCGTCACGCCTGACCACTGCGTACAGAACCAAAGCCCCGCTCGGTTGGTTGAGGTTGCTCAAGCGTTGGCCGTAGTGGGCTGGAAGGCTGTCAGGGTCCAGCAGGGTTGGCAGCGTTTGTGGGGGAAGACTGCACACCACATCAGCGGCTTGATGGTCCATGGTTGTGCTGGCTCCAGTTGAGGTCTGGACGCACCAGTGATCAGTTGCACGGTGTAGTCGCGTCACGCGATGACGCAGCAACACCTGCCCGCCATCGCGTTCGATGGCTTCGACGAGTCGATCACTCAACACTTGCATCGACCCTCGTAAATGCCAAAGACCGAGAGGGGCTTGGGCCATTTGAAGCACGGTTGCGCCGTAGAGGGCGGCCGTCCGGTCTGCCGGCTCTTGGGAATAGAGCTTTAATTGCAGATCCAGGAACCGTCGTAGACGTTGGTCTTGGTGACACCCGCACAGGGTCAGTAGGTCCGCAATCGTCAGCGTTGTGAGCAGACCGGAGGCGATGGTCCCTGGTCGAAGGGCCCCGAGCAATTGACGCCAATCCCACAGGCTGCGCGGTGTCACGATTGGATCACGGCCGGCGAAACTCCAGTTGCTCGCATGAATGGCCGAGCACAGCGACCAGAATCTGGAACTGCCAGGAAACTGTTCCTCCCGTTCACGCTGCCAATGAGCAGCGTTATGCCAGAGAGGAATGGGTGGACTTCCGTCATCGAGATCGACGACACAGCCAGGATTGAGGATGTCTGCTTCGGGCAGTGCAACCCCGAGATGACGGAACAGCCGCTCATGGCTGCCTCCTGGCTCGAGCCCGGCGACCTGGGTGGCACCGACATCAAACGTCCAGGGCCCCCGTCGAAACGTGCCTGCACATCCTCCGGTCTGATGGTGCGCCTCCAACAGCGTCACTGGCACACCTTCTTTGGCAAGCAGCGCTGCGGCTGTGAGACCGGCAATGCCGCCGCCGATCACAAGCACCCTGGAATCCGTCATCGAGCCATGCTGACAAGTGGCTCTTTGCGCTGTGATGAACGATCTCTTGTTCCGCGAGATGGTGTCAGCCAACGGCCCGCTCTCGGGTCGTGAGATTGCCACCATCTCGCCTGTCGGTGGTGGCTGCATTCATCAGGCTTTTTGCCTTGATTTCACGTGTGGTGATCGCCTGTTCGTCAAGGCTGGAACGGCATCCGCGCTGGCGATGTTTGAGGTCGAGTCGGAGGGACTCGAGGCCCTGCATCGCCATGCCGATGCCCGGGTCTTGGCGGTTCCAAGACCCATTGGTTCGTGGCTGTTGCCATCCGGTTCAGTGCTTGTGCTGCCTTGGCTGAAGCTCGGATCCGGGGATCAAGAGGCTCTCGGTCGGGGTCTTGCTCTCATGCATCGAGACTCCATGGAGGCCAGTTCAGGGTGTTTTGGCTGGCACCGTGATGGGTTTATCGGTTCTGGGCATCAGCCTGCTGGCTGGTCCGAGCGTTGGGGTGAGGCGTTTGTGGACTATCGCTTACGTCCTCAGCTCAAAGGAGCTTCGCGTTGGGGTCTTAATCCTGATGATCTGAAGCCGCTGCTGGACGCCATCACCACGCATCTCGATCGACTCGAGGTCAGCCCATCCCTGGTTCACGGTGACCTTTGGGGGGGGAATGCTGGGCTGTTAAGCGACGGTCGTGGAACCATTTATGACCCAGCCGCTTGGTGGGCTGATGCCGAGGTCGATGTTGCGATGACGCAACTCTTCGGCGGATTTACAAGCTCGTTCTACGACGCTTATTTCGCAGTTATGCCGAAACGATCAAAGGCTGAACAACGTGTCGAGTTGTACAACCTGTATCACCTTTTGAATCACGCCAACTTGTTTGGCGGTTCTTATGAACGGCAATGCCGGGACACAATGAAATCATTGGCCCGGCAGCTGTTGTAAGCCGATCAGCCCAGATATTCCTGACGAAGCGTTTGAATGCGCTGCACCAAGACAGAACGCTTGTCGCTGGTGGTGAGATTTTTCCAGCTCCATTGGCCGACCACCACAACACCGAGGAGCTCCAGAAGGCCAGGAACCACTGGAAGAAGATTGATGGTGTCGAGAATGCCTTTGATCAGGATCTGGGCAACGATGACTGCAGCAAAGATTCCAACGATCTTGCCGATGCGGCCCATTTGATTCCAATCGACTTGGTCGAGGGTTTCGTTGACCTTGCCGACCACCTCGCTGTAGCGCTCGCTGAAGGAGGCTCCCTCATCGGTAGAGGCCGATCCGTTGACCGAAGTGGTCTCGGTTACAGGGTCCTTCAATCCGGTGGAGTCGCTCATGGGGGTCGATAAATAAGAACAATGTCTGCAGAGCGTATCGATTTGGCCGCGATCCCGCCAACCCTGATCCAATTCCGTGGCGGATGCCTCACCGTTTTGCGCTCTGATTTGGCGACTGTTTCGCCTGAAGAGGGATGCGCTCTGCTCCTGGGAAGGCGTGATCGCGACCTTGCATGTCACGTTCAGATTGTCTGGCCCTGTCGCAACGTCTGGAGAGAAGCTTCAGCCCGTCATCGTCACTTTGCGCTTGATCCACGCGAACAGATCGCCGCGCAGCGCTGGTCTCGCAGGCGGGATTTTCAAGTTTTAGCGGTGGCGCATTCCCACCCCAACAGCGGATGTCAACCGTCTGATTGCGATCGGGCGCTGGCGGATCGAGAATTGATCACGGTGATCCTGGATGGCATGGGGACACCATCGGCGTGGTGGCTGATGCCCGATACCGGCTTTATCTCGGTGCCTTTGCAGGTCTGGGACACTGATGAGCCCTGCGGTGTGTGATGTCCGCTCCACAACCGTCTGCACAACCCCTCAGCTCTGCTGAGCGCGAGCGTTATTCACGCCATCTGTTGCTGCCTGAGTTGGGTGCGGCAGGTCAAGAGCGCTTGCGTGATGCCTCCGTGCTCTGTGTGGGAAGTGGTGGGCTTGGCGCACCGTTATTGCTCTATTTGGCCGCGGCAGGTGTTGGACAGATTGGAATCGTTGATGCCGATGTCGTTGAGGAGTCGAATCTGCAGCGTCAGGTGATCCATTCCACCGAGTGGATCGGATCCTCGAAAGCTCGTTCTGCTTGTGCACGCATTCAGTCGCTGAACCCTCAATGCCAGGTGGATGTGCACGAAACCATGCTGTCGATCAACAACGCTGAGTCGCTGATTACTCAGTACGACGTGGTGTGCGATGGAACCGACAATTTCCCGTCTCGATATCTCATCAATGATGCTTGCGTGCTTCTTGGCAAGCCGTTGATTTATGGCTCGGTTCAGCGTTTTGACGGCCAAGCGAGTGTGTTCAATCTCACGCCAGAGAGCCCGAACTATCGCGATCTGCTGCCTGAACCACCGCCACCAGGAACCGTGCCGTCCTGTGCCGCGGCAGGTGTGATGGGTGTGATGCCTGGTTTGATCGGCATGATCCAGGCCACGGAAGCGATCAAGGTGATTACCGGAATTGGGTCGCCCCTCGATGGTCGGCTGCTGGTGGTGGATGCCCTCTCGATGCGCTTTCGAGAACTGAGGTTGCAGCAGGATCCTTCACGCCCCCCCATCACAGAGCTGGTTGACTACGGACAAGTCTGTGCAGAACCTTCCGTGTCGATCGAGAGCATTTCCGTCGTTGAGCTGAAGTCGATGCTTGATGGTGACGTTGAGGGTTTGGCGCTTCTCGATGTGAGGACCCCTTCAGAAGCGGAGGTGTGCAGGATTCCACAAGCAAGTCTGGTGCCTCTGGGCTCGATCGAAAGTGGTGAGAGTCTCGACCAGGTGCGCGCTTTGGCGAAGGGGCGCCGTCTTTACGTCCATTGCAAAGTCGGTGGGCGATCTGCACGTGCTGCTGCACTGTTGGCAGAGCACGGGATTCATGCCATCAATGTCGCGGGTGGAATTGATGCTTGGGCTGAGCAAGTGGATCCCTCGATGGTTCGCTATTAACCGTTGGAAGTAAGGGTGTATTGCGCTTCGATATGCACCCAATTCACGATCGAAAGTGTGGTTGGATGATTGAAGAAAATATTGGCTTCAGACAGTCCAGGCTACCCCCTGATTTTTCCAGCCAGCATCCACAAATGTTGTGAGTTCATTCTTGTCGGCGGTCCATACATAGTGATTGTCGCGTGGATCGAACAGTCGATAGACCTGTGTTGATTGCGCGGTCGATTCTTCAGGGATTTCGACAAAGAATGTTTCGCCTTCGTAGAGATAGTCTTGTTTACGCTTCATCTGTTTTAGTTCTTGAGGGTCGATGGTCCAAAAGTGATTGCCATCGGTGCGGTTGACGAGCCGATGGACAGCTTTGCCTCGTCCCGGGACCGCTGAAAAGATAATGCCGTCGTCGATGAAGTCGTTGCTGCGTTGGATCTTCTGAATATCTTTTGCGTTGGATGTGAGGTAAAAGTGACCGCTTGATTTTTCTTGAAAACGGCGCACCTGCTCATTCTCTAGTGAATTAGGGATGTTATAAGCTTCGCCAACATAGGGAAATTGATTCCAGTAGCGCAGGTCCGATGGTTTTGCGTCTGCCAAAATTCCTTGGACTGGGCTGAAATCAGTCTGGGCATTATTAGCGCCATCGACGCCTGCTCGATTGTCTGGATCAGACTCGGGTGGTGTCGTGAAGTCGAATTGAGTGAGGTATGTAATAACGTCGTCTTGAAGACGTCTTCCATTGGGGAATTTTGTCTTTCTCCTGGTGTCCAAAATCATCATGTCTGGATAGGCAAATCCCGCTGCAACATGCTCTGAAGGATGCAGTGAATTTTGCATTCTCAAGCCTGGTGCTTGGTCTTTGAGGGCCCGTCCGGAGCTGTCGATGTAGGGGCCCTCGACCACGCTCATCACCTGCCCGCTTGCGTCGATGTAGCTCTCGCCATCCTTAAGGATGGATTCCGTCCAGGCGGATAGTGTTTGATCGCTATCGTTATTCAAGAGTGTGTCTTTATTGACTTCGAAGACGATGAGATTTCTGTTGGATCGAACATTTGGGCCGAACTGAAATGTTTCCGATCGTGTTCCTGCAAATGTGTCGCCAATTGCTCTTTTAATTTTTTTGGGCTTGAAGCCCTTGCCACCGGTGACGTTGATGATGGGGGCTCCATCTTTGACCCGAATGTTGAAAACGATATCTTCCTGAATAGTCTCTGGACTCTCGAAGCGACCTCCCGCAACGTCGTTGAGGAGATCGTCGTCATAGGTGATTGTTGAATCAAGGTCTACATTAACTTTGAGCTTCAGTGATGTTGGCCAAGAGAGCTCCTCGCCAGCCCGAAGCCTATTGGTGGGATTAAAGGCAACGCTAAAAACTAGATTATCCCCCTTGGTGAATAAGTGAAAATCACTTATTTCATGGGAGGGTGCATCGATTGAAACGCCTGTGCGATTGGTTAGGTGATCGGCATGATCAGCCATCGTTCTGGTGTTTGCTTGCCTATTGACTTGTTAAGTGAGCAGGGGATGCCCTGATGGATTTGCATGAATTCTTAGTCTCCGTTCAGGCCAGTCCGGGGCGTCTGAGGTCAAGGATTCGATCAGAGCGGTTCGACGTCATCCGGGAAGCCAACCATCTCGACAGACACCTTGTCGTGTTGGACGAGCTGTCTATGCCGCGATGCGATGTTCGAGCGGCGTGAAGTCCCAGCCAATCGGCGACGCAAGTCGATTTTGGTCTTGATGTTGATGGTAAAGATCTTCAATTTCCTGGCATGCATTGCAGTACGCAGACCAACCGGTCATGCGGCGTGGATTGGCGCGACCGCGTTTGTCGGTGGCTTGATCAACCGTGACCCCCTCGGTTTCGGCATGCTCGAACGCGCTCAGTAGTGGGATGCGCGTTTTCAGCACCGTGATGTCGAACTCTTCTAGTAATTCAGTGGCCTTTTCAGCACTGGCTTCCTTGCGTGCATCAACTTTGACGAGAAGGGCGGCATATGGAATTTTGTAGTGCCTCAGCATCTGAGACATCTCAACGGTTAATTCGATCGAGCGGCTTTGTGTGGTGGTTGGCAGCAGAATGAAGTCGGCTCCTTCCACGAGATTTTTCAACTCCTCTTCGTTGCTGCTGGCTTGTCCATCAGTGACGACGATTTCCGCAGAGCGCGTCGCTTTGGCGGCCGCTTCAATCGGGACGACGGGACAGGGCAGTAGTCCTCTGGCGCCATAGGCAGTTGCCGATCGATTGCGGTCTGCATCGACCAGGATGACGCGCTTTTGTTTGTGGCTCCAACTCGCTGCGATATGGACGCTGCTGCATGTTTTGGCGACTCCACCTTTCTGCCCAAAAACAGTGATGAACATCACGCCTGAATGATGAATTAATGGAAGGATCGCGTTCTTTGTCTAGAAAGCAACTCTTGAATTGATTGATTGGGCTGGTTCTCAAGTGCTCAGAGGATGACAAAGACGTTGATGCCCACTCTTTGCAAAATGCTTGAACGCCTAATAATCCACTCCACGTTTGAGGTCTACGCCTTGCTCGGCGTAGTGCTTGTGGCACACCATTTCTGAATGGATGCTGGCTAAATCGAAATAAGCAGGTGGGTTTTTGCAGCGGCCAGTGATGATCACCTCTGTCTCCGAGGGTTTGCGGAGCAGGGTTTGCATGATCGGTTCAACCGGCAACAGTTCTAGGTCCACTGTTGGATTGAGCTCATCCAGAATGACGGTCTTGTAAAGACCGCTCGAAATCGCAGCACGGGCGATTTCCCAGGCGCGTTCAGCCTCCACGTAATCAATTGGCTCCTGCTGGCCACGCCAGACGATGGCGTCACGTCCCGAGCGGAGATGGTCGACTAGATGGGGATAGCTTTCGCGCAAGGCTGCAATGGCGGCATCTTCGGTATATCCGCTGCCCCCTTTCAGCCATTGAAGAATCAACACGCGATGACTTTTGTCTTGGCTGATTCCTCGACCGATGGCTTGCAGCGCTTTGCCTAAAGCGCTCGTTGATTTCCCTTTGCCTTCACCGGTGTAGATCTCAATTCCGCTGCTCACATTCAGTGGCACGACCCGGTCGTCATCCAATCCAGGCCGTCGATGGGCACGCATCTCCGAATGCAAATCGGCTGATCGCACCAAGGTCGAAGGAGCGGCACGACCCGTGACGATGATCTCCATCCCTGCGGGGCGGGATTCCAGGGTGCGGGCGACGTCCTCGACGTCGAGCAGTCCGAGCTCGAGCACTGGATTTAATTCATCGAGCACCACCACGGAATACAACGCACTGGCGATGGCCCCCTTGGCGATCACCCAGCCGCGCTGGGCTTCGTCGCGGTCGAACCGCGTCGCTTCCTCTGCAGTGAAGTGATCAGCTCGGCCTGTTCGCAGGTGATCGATCAGATGGGGAAAGCCCTGCTGCAGGGCTTCAATGGCCGCATCTTCGTCATAGGCCCGACCAGGTCCTTTGAGAAAACGCAGCAGGAGAACGCGGGTTTGACGTTGCTCACAGATGCCAAGGCCGATGGTGCGGAGGACAACTCCGAGCGCCGCTTGACTTTTGCCTTTGCCCTCACCGTCATAAATGTGCAGCTGACCTTGGCTGCGTTCGCGGCTGTCTGCTGCTGTGACGATCCCGATGCTTCGGGGCATGGCCAATGCTCTTACGGTTGGAGCCTACATAGATCGTTCAACCCCGCGCCTCGATGTTCCGGCTCTTGGAAACCCTGTCTGTGCAAGAGGCTGCTCAGCTTGATCGCCTGCGGCAGTGGTTTCAAACCGTTGATGCTGTTTGTGTGGCCTATTCCGGCGGTGTGGATAGCACCTTGGTCGCCACCCTGGCATTCGAACAGAAAGGCAATTCAGCCCTTGCTATCACTGGTGTTTCACCGGCGCTGGCCCCACATCTTCTCGAGGAAGCCCGCGCGCAAGCGGCATGGATTGGAATCCGCCATCAAGAGTGCCGCACCCATGAACTCGATGATCCGCAGTACAGCGCCAATCCCAGGGATCGTTGCTTTGCCTGTAAGCGGGAGTTGCACAGTCATCTGATTCCGATTGCCACTGCTGCTGGAGATGCACTTGTGGTGGATGGTGTGAATCTCGACGACCTCGGTGATCACCGCCCTGGCATTGCTGCGGCTCGTGAGGCCGGCGTCCGTTCCCCTTTGGCGGAGCTCAAGATCGATAAAGCCACCGTCAGAACGTTGTCCCACGCCCTTGGGTTGCCGTGGTGGGACAAACCGGCACAGCCTTGCTTGGCGTCTCGTTTCCCCTATGGAAACACCATTTCTGCAGAGCGCTTGCATCGGGTTGGTCGCGCTGAAGCTTGGTTGATCAATCGAGGCTTTACGGAGGTCCGGGTTCGTTGCCAGGGCTCAGCTGCCCGCATTGAAGTACCGGAGAGCCAACTGCGCTCAGTGTTGGATTTGGTCGATGATGCCGACTTGGTTCAGACCTTCCTGGCGTTGGGTTTCACCTCAGTGAGCCTCGACCTGGAAGGTCTCGTAAGCGGGAAACTCAATCGCAGCTGAGCGGTTCCCGCGGACTGGTTGCAATGGCGGCAGGAGTTTCGCGGAGAAAACTCTTCAAGGCATGCCGTCCTGCTTTCAGTTCTTGACGCATTACCTCACAGGCCTGTTCGGGCATGGTGTGATCACCACAGGTGAACACATCGATCGCGGCATACCCAGATTCCGGCCAGGTGTGGATGGAGATGTGTGATTCCGCCAAGAGTGCAAGGCCAGTCACGCCCTGAGGCTCGAAGCGGTGCGTGATCAGATTGAGCAGGGTCGCACCAGCACGTTTGGCTGCTGTCGTGATGGTGGTCCTGAGGAAGGCTTCGTCGTCGAGTCGATCGGTGTCGCAGTCGTAAAGCTCGAGGATGCAGTGTTTGCCGACCATATCGGTCGGTTCAATGGTTTTGGTCCCCCCCCATCCCGGATTGGGATGCAGTTCAGAGAAGCCTTGCTCCATCAGGCAATGCAAAAAACAGCATCACACCTTATCTGATGTAACAGTCGTGCCGAAGTTTGAGCGATCCAGGATCTGAGCATGCTTCCTCCAGCCTCCTTCAAATCCCTCCAAATGCGTGGCGCTGATCAGGCATTGGTGGGTGTTGCCCACGGCGTCAAGCAATAACTGCTGCCGGGTTGGGTCGAGTTCAGCCAGAACATCATCCAGGAGGAGGAGCGGGGGCTCTCCACAGAGCTCTGTGAGCAGTTCGAGTTCAGCCAGTTTCAGGGCGAGGACAAGACTGCGTTGCTGCCCGGCTGATCCAAATCGACGGGCAGGCTGGCCGCCGAGCATGAGAGCGATTTCATCGCGATGGGGCCCGACTCTGCAGCTTCCTAGGCGTTCTTCATCAGCTCTTTGTTCCTTGAGCTGCTCTTCAATCGAGAGGCGCCATGGCTCTTCGGCTTCTTCGTTTTCCAAGCGGCTGCCAGGGACATACGTCAACTGCAGGGACTCATCGCCCTGGCTGAGATGGGTTTGCCAACGCGCTGCAATCGGTTCAAGACGTCGGAGTGCACGACGTCTGCGGCGATGGATTCGCGTACTCACGAGTGCCATTTGCATGTCAAAGGCATCGAGCAGGGCTGCATGCTCTTGGCTTCGCCCGATTCTTTGGCGCCAGAGCTGGGCGCGTTGCCGGAGGAGGCGGCTGTAGCGACTGATCAAGTCGGCATAGACCGGCTCAAGTTGCAGCACCACTCTGTCCAGCCATTGGCGACGCAGGGCGGGTTCCCCGCGGACAAGATCAAGATCCAGAGCGCTGAAGCCGATGCAGCGCAGTGGGCCGATCAGGTCCAGTTGTCGATCCAGAGTTTTGCCATTGCGTCGAGCCTGTCGCCCCCCACTGCGTCTGAGCTCGAGTTCGAGATGATCTCGCTCCTCTCCAACGAATGCCTGCAGCAGAGCACGAGGTTGATCCCACTGGATGAGATCACGGTCATGACTACAGCGATGGGAGCGCAGGCTTCCGAGTAGTTCGACCGCCTCCAGCAGATTGGACTTGCCGATTCCGTTCGGGCCGATCACCAGAAGCCGTGGCTCGGTTAGTGCCAGTTCCAGCTGTTGATGGTTCCGGAACCCCCTGAGCTGGAGCTTGTGAAGCCGCATGGGATCAGGTGCGACGTGTGGGTAAGGTACCCATAACGAGAGGGCCTGAGGCCATCTCTACTGCTGAGGTCATCGACCGATCAGTGGGCATGTAGCTCAGTTGGATAGAGCATCAGATTCC
>CEPW01176671.1_pt1 | contig 17032 bp, 24 predicted proteins | sample 356211 | NCBI WGS metagenome assembly CEPW01 (sample SAMEA2620021, study PRJEB7988) | marine metagenome | biome: marine biome (ENVO:00000447); feature: deep chlorophyll maximum layer (ENVO:xxxxxxxx); material: "saline water (ENVO:00002010), including plankton (ENVO:xxxxxxxx)" | depth 25 m
CAACAGCAATTAATGGTGTAATGCAAAATAGAGAAGAAGTAGCAGAAAGCTTAGCTGTTGGTAATGACTTTGACTCAGTAGTAGAAGCAGTTATAACAGGAGTACCTGTAGATGAATTATTTGCAGAATTACAAGCTGTACCAGAAAGCAAGCTTAAAAATGATAAAGCTAGATTAGAAAGTATATATGATGATATACATCAAAAAACTATGCTTGCATATATGGATGGTACTGTGTTTATCCCACAAGTAGTGGTATATGATAGAGCTACTAAGATAGCTGGTACAGCAGATATAGTAGGTATTACAACAAAAGGAGAGATAAGAATTATAGATCTCAAGACAAGTAGAACTGCTTATATTAGTAAAAACAAAGAACAATATAAAAGAGAGTGGGATCTAGCAGATGATAGTAAGCTAAAACAAGCTGGTGTTAATAGGATGTCTACATTAGCTAAACATGGATTACAAGTAAACATGTACAGAAGAATGTTTGAGAATATGGGATACAAAGTAGAGCAAGGTCCTTATTCTGCACAAACTTTCCATATTCATGTAGACATGGAAGGTAAAGGTAAAAATACAAAATGGAAAGGGACGTATAGATTTGATGGTTTAATGCAGCATCCTCCTTTACCAAACAATTCAAATTTAGATAAACTTATACCAAAAAACCCTGATATAATAGCAAAAGAAAAAATTGAATTTGAAACTAAAAATTCTGATACATATAATCCTTTTAATACACCTGATGAATCTTTACCAGATGATGAGTTTGCAAGTCCAATTCAAGAAGACACAAGATATAAAGGTATTAAATCTGCTGTAGAAAATTATCAAAAACATTTAGTAGACAGGGCCAAAGCATTAGAACAATACAAAAAACAATTGTTTGTAGATAAAACTAATCCAGAAGCATTAGATTATATTAACAACACTTTAGCTACAATACTAGTATCACTTGACCCATTAAGAACAGACCAGGCTGTAGTACAAAGCAAAGTATTTGTTGATTTAATTAGGATGGCTATAAAAGAAATGGATACTTTTATTGCTTATGTTAATGATCCTAAGAATTTACAAGATAAAAACTTTATAACATACATAAACAATTTTGATAATTTTGCAAAGTCTTATGAAGCACTAAATGATTTAGGTGCTGATTTATTAAATAAAAATGAATTAAGATTAATAAATCAACTACAAACAAAATTAAAAAAAGTAAGAGGTACAAATTATTTACCAGGATTAATAGATACAGCATTAGAAGATTGGGCGGTACAAACTATAAAACAAGAAAGCAACCTAGAATATACAGAGGCTGAGCTAAGACAACTAATTAAAAAGGCTGAGGATACAAATTTCTTAGATCTTAATACAAGAGATATGGCTACTTCACCTGATACAATACTTGCAGTTATAGATAAGCTTTATAAAAGATCAAAAATAAGAGCTCAAATAGTACAAAGAGAAGAAGTTCAAACTATAAGAACTCTTGGTAATAGACTTACTAGACTTGCAGGGACAAATGATCCTACAATAGTCTTCAAAAACCTGCATGAAGATCCTATTAATAAACCTGGAAAACTTGTAGAAAAATTTGGTAAACAATATAATGACAAAGCAGAAGAGTTACGTAATGAATTATTTCATGCAAACGGAGATTGGAAAAGATATATTCAAACAGAAGATATTAATACACCATTAACACAAGAAGAAATACAGTATAATATAGAACTTTGGAATGCAAAACAAGCTAATGCTGCATTTATGAGAGCTGAAACAAAAGATGAAAATAATAATGCTGTAGACGGAGAGTTTCATAGATATACAGATGAATTTAAAAAAATAAGAGATAAGTATCAAATATTTATACCTGTAGGAAATCATGGGTTCTGGAGAATGAGAAGTGGTATAAGCCAAGAACAAACAGAAGAGTATTATTTAAAATATTATGATACTAGAGAAGTTGAAACAATGATAATGCTTGAAGGAAAACCTACAGGTAAAACAAGATTTCAAACACTTAGATTTCCTAAGAAAAAGTTTGTTGAGAAAAGAGAGGTCTCATCCAATGGTGTTAACATGCTTAGTGATAAATATGTAAAACTAATGAATCCAACAACTGAATTAGGCAGAGCAGAAAAAGATTTTTATGAAGCATACATGGAACTCAGTGATAAGATGATGAAAAAATTACCATTAGATGTAAGAGATAGGATGCTTGGATTTGCACCACTTGTAAAAGGTAAGATGGTAAAGGATGCAAAAAGCAAAGGCATGTTTGGTCTTGTAAGAGATATAACTAAATACTTTGGAGATGAAGTTAAGGATGTTTTAACAGAAACCACATCATTCAGACGTGTACAAACAGATGAATATGGTAACATGATTGACTCAATACCAATAATGTTTGTAGGTAGACCAAGAACACAAAAAGCTGTTCAAGAAATAAATGATAAACTAGAAGAGCTTGAAGCACGAAGAGTAGCACGTAAAGTAACAGGAGAAGTATATCAAAAACAAAAATCTTTTCTTGAATCAGAAAAAAGAGCAATATTAGGCAAACCTGAAGCATCAGAAATAAGCATGGATCTTGCTGACAGTATTATTAAATTCAGCAGTATGGCTACGATTTATGAACAGATGACTGATATTGAAGATACGCTACTTGGTTTAAAGAAAATTGTTGACAGAAGACAATATGTAGATACTAAAAAAGGTATTGTTAGATATGCAAGAAATTTAAAAGATACAATTGTAGGTAAGAAAGGTAGTAAATCACAAGAAGAAGCTAATACAAAAAAGAGATTATCAGCTTGGTTTAGTATGGTGTTTTATAATAGTGATGAAATGACTAGAAGTATAGCTGACAAACTTACAAGTTCATTAATAGGTATTTCTTCTTTAACATATGTAGCATTTAACGCTATTGGTAACTTAAACAACTTAGCAATAGCATCTGTAAATAATGCAATAGAAGGTATGGGACAAAGATTTTTTAGTCTTGACTCTTATAAAAGAGCAAACAAAGCATTTTATGCAGATGGTGGAGGTGTAACAGTAGCTTTATTTAGTAGGTTAGCATATAAAACATCTAGTAAGAATGGAAGATATGATCCTGATTTAGCAATGAATAAATGGGAAGCTATGGCTCAGCATATGTTTATGATGGATGCTTATGCTGACATACGTGAAGCAACGCAAGGTCAAGGTGCTATGACAGAAGGTTTCTTAACTATACCTGGATTTTATGAAAAATTTAAAAGATTTGGTTATTCATTACAGGATGCAGCAGAATATAAAGTACAAACTACTGTTGGTATGGCAATACTAATGGATACGTTGATGGAAAATAGCAAAACAGGAGAGCAGTTAAGTTTTTATGATGCTCATGATTATGATGCTAAAACTCAGACAGTAAAATTAAAAGAAGGCTTTGATACTATTATAACTAAAACTGTTAATAAAAAAGAGATAAAGAAATTATATGATATAAATGAAAGAGCTGATTTAAGAAATAATATTAGAGAAGCAAACAAGCAGATACACGGTAACTATGCTAGAGAAGACAGGGTTTTACTGCAAAGACATAATATTGGTCAGTTATTATTCCAGTTTAAAAAATGGTTAGCTCCTGCTATTAGAGCAAGATTCCAAGGTGAATACTATGATGAAAACTTAGGTTGGATGGAAGGAAGATACGTATCTACTTACAAGTTTTTAGGATATCTAGCAGGGCAATTAAAAAACCTAAACTTCAAAGCTATGAACTTTAAATCCTACAGAGATGAAGTGTTTGGTAAAAAGTCTGGCTCAACAGAGCAAGAGAATGAAAGAATACAAAACAAAATTTTTGGTATTAAAAGAACAGCTGCTGATCTAGCAATGATTATAGCAACTTGGGGTATATACCAATTACTACTTACTGGATTTGAAGATGAAGATGATGACATGGATCCAACTTTAAGGAAACTAAGAAACTTAGCTATATACCAAGCAAATAGAACATACAAAGAACTTTCTATGTTTATGCCTATCCTTCCGGGTGCATATACACAAATGTCACAGTTTACTAGTGATCCTATAGCATCTACAAGAAACCTAGGGCAAATAGGAGAAATGTTAAGTACAGGTTTATATACGGGATATAGATTTGGATATGCTGCAATTGATGGTTTAGATGGTGTAACAGAAAGAGAATACAGAGAACTGATGAAAGACTCTGATTTATTCTATCAATATAAGCCTAGAAAAGGTAAACTTAAGTTCTGGAAAGAAGCAGCAGATATTATACCAGGTATATATACAATACAAAAGTTTAATGGATTTTTAAGAAGACAAGACTTTTATATAGACTAGTCATCTTTAAATAGGCGGTACATTATATACCAACCTATAAGAAATATAGCTATAGCCTGTATATAATCTATTAAAATATTATTTATTATCTCTAGCGTTAGCAATCTCAAGTTCTTTAACTGTTGCTCTAAGCTTTTCTACTTCTTTCTGTAAGTATTCAATTCTTAGATCTTGCTTAGCATCATCAGGTAGTGCACCCATTTCTCCACGTGGCCATTTAACTCTAAACTCATGGTTGAGTTCAACATCATCTTGCATTCTAATAACATCAAGTTGTAGCTGAGAGATCTCTGCGGTTAGACTAAACCATACACCAGCAATAGATATAATACCTAGTACCATACCAATAAGAGCTTTTATATCTAGTTGTACTTTAGATTCTTCTGTTAGTGTATTTTTTTCTTTTTTATCCATATGTTAGTTGTTCTTTTTTGGGTTATTTACTGCTGGGTTTGGTGGGGGTGTAACAACAGCTGGGCTAGAAACGTTAGGACCTGATCCATTATTGATAGGTATATTTGGTATGTTTATATTGTTATTAGGTTTATATACAGGTTTAGGTATATTATAGTAATGTGGGTGATAGTATGGATTATTCCATCTATTATAATATCCAGAAGGTACATGATACCAATCATATCCCACTACATTATATATTACATTTGGTTTAATATCTTTAATAGGTATTTTTAACGTATCACCTTCTTTTGACAAAGCAAGTACATGAGTTATTTCAGGACCTTTACTTTGATAGTAATAGGGTGAACAACTACACATACCTAATAACATAATACATATCATTATAGTTAGTGTTATTACTCTACCTTTGTCTCTTTGTGAATCTGTCATTTATTTAGTTAATTAAGTAACCATAAGGAGTAGCTTCTATATCTGTTCCTATAGGCATGTTTTCTAGTTTGAATTCTGCTACTTGTACTTGCTCAATGTAAGGATTGTAAAACTCACCGCTTCCTTCTAAATTTATTTTACCATCAACTACTAGTTGTACATCAACATAAGCCCAGTTAACATAATCATTTTCTCCTATGATTTCTAATCCAGCTAGTTTATCATCTGTACCTTCATGATCATACATACCAGTATCTAATAAATCATCATCCATATCACCTTCTAAATCATAAGTGAATAATGCAAAATGTTGTCTATCTAATCTAGGAGGGCCATCATCTATTTGTAGATAAAGCACAAAAATCTTTCTTCTAAAGCCATCAACATCTTTGACAGCTCCAAATGTATTGACAACAGAATATCTTTCATAAGGATCAAACGCAACCCCATCTAATGATATTTCAAAAACCACTTCTGATTCAGGGATGACCTCTTCCTTTTCACATCCTAATATTAGAAGTAAACCAAATAATAATAATAATTTTTTCATTGTATTAAATTTAAAACTGAGAAGCTGTTTTTGCTTCTTCTATTGCTTCATTCAACTCTATTAGAGTTACAGGACATTCTAAATCTAGTCCCGCTTTCCAAACAACTTCTTTAAATCCATCTTTAAAAAGAATAATTGTTGGAGCCATACGCACCTTATATTTCTTTTTGGCTGCCGGTGCTTTGCTAATATCTACTCTGACATAAGGTATATCTACAGAATTCCAATCAGAGAAAGCATTTGCATCATTAAACTTTGCCCAAAATTCTACTACAATAAGTGGCTCATTATCTGCATATGCACTTTTACCACTTATTATTTCACTTATGTTTGAGTCATCTGCCCAGTCTTGAGACAACGCCATTGTAGGCAGTAGTATCATTACTAGTAATATAAAATTTTTTAACATGATTATCTTTTTTGCTGCAACTCATATAAACGCTCATCCATCTTCTCTAACGTTTCTTTTATTTCTTCCACATCATCCTGAGTATCAATTATTGTTTGTCTTATAAGTTCATCTTTCAGATCATACTCAACTCTATCTATCACAGGAGCTGGTAGTTCTTTTGCTAAAGCTATATCAGCCTGTAAAGCAAACCACATACCAACCATTGCAGCTATACCTACGGCTATTGTGCCTAGTGTTTTTAAGTCTAATGTTACTTTAGTATCTTCACCTATCTGTTTTGCCATGTTTTCTATGTTTATTTAAATGAAAAATTAAGTCCTACACTGCCTTGGAATAACTCACTATCCCATAGCTTTGCATATTCTCCTTCAAAAAATACTCCTAGTTGTTTACTAAGTTTCCAGCCAAAGTTCACACCAGCAGAGTAATCATCCCATTGTTCATGTTCTGAATCTTCTACCAATCCACCTTTACCCCAGTTGTTTCTATTTAAATAACTGTAATCTTCATCACCTGAAACATATTTGTGATAAGGTAGTATGTAGTTACCATATGCATGTAACCAAAAATTATTTTGATAATGATAGAAATCAAATCCTACAATAGGTGCTACCTCACCAAATGCATCTATTAGATCCCATTGTTCATTATTATATCTGTTTATTAAATCTCTAAATACTGTATTACGGAAGTCTATATCAGAGTAAGCTACAATTCTATCTTCAGGATCTTTCCATATCCAGTCATATCTTTCTTCACCTGTGTTTACATCTACATATTGAGTATAGTGATCTGTATATCCATACTCATATCCTAAGCTATACCAAGGGTTTGCAGGATATTCTACAACTTCTCCTGTTTGTGGATTAGTCCATGTCTCTGTTTCATTTAACCATATTTCAATTGGGTTATATCCATAAGCACGCTCATGAGTACGGTAGATAGCACCGGCTGATATACTAAACTTTTTACCAATAGGAAGTCTAGCTCTAACTTCTGCAGATTTGTAGTCAAGATTTATTTTTCCAACTTGTCTTGACTCAGCTTTTATAATGTGATACTTACCTGTCCACTTAACAAAGAACCTGTGGTTGTCAAATACTTCTCCTCTACTTCTTTCTTTACCTACATCAAACTGGTATTCTAATCCTGATAATGCTGAGCTAGGTGCAGTAAATGCCAGTTGTTGTTCTGTACCATCATACCATTCTCTTGGCTTTCTTTCATATTGGAAACGTGCAAGTTTTCTAATACCAAAACTATATCTGTAATCAAACTCATAGTATTCAGTTACATCTATAACACGCGGTATAGAATAGAGATCACCGTCTGCAGGTCTCTCTACAAAGTAGTCTTTTCTTTCTGATTCATACGGGCTACGGAGATCACCAGCAGCATAAACTGTCCCGTATTTTATGAAGTCTTTATATAATGCTTTAAAAAATCTACCTTTTTCTTTTGAATCTTCCTGAGAGAAGACAGGTAGAGTAAATAGTAATGTTAATATAAGTAGTATTGTCTTTTTCATATTAATTATTTTTTTCTGTTTCTTTTCTTGTCAAACAAATTAATAGTGAGAGAGATTGAAACACTACCTAAAGCAGTTGCAAGTAAATCTTTACCATCAAATCTATTTCCTGGTTGTGAAGCATCTAATGTTTCTTTTGCAACACCTGCAAGTAAGCCTGCACCAATACCACATAACAAGGCTTTATTAGGATCCTTAAGTTTTTTCTTAGCAAATACATATGTAAGTCCACTTATAGTAGAACCAGCAATAAAATGTTTTTGCTTATCTTTTTGGATTTGACCTTGGAGAATATGAGATACCATCATAAATAATAAAAATATACAAGTTTTCAATCTTTTGAGCTAAAATAGGTTTAACTATAGATTGGTTTATTTATGTTGGTTTATAATATAATATACAAAAAGACGTTTAAATTAGCAAAATTTATCCCTCACAACTTGCACATTCTAGTATATTTCTGGAGAATGCTTGAGCAGAGCTCTGACTAAACTGATAATACAAAGTCTTAACCCCTAGTTCCCAAGCACTTAGATATAATTGATTTATATCTTTTGCAGGAACGCTTGGATGTATCATTAAATTAAGTGACTGAGATTGATCTATATACTTCTGTCTTTGAGATGCTTGTATAATTATTTCTTTTGGTGAGATCTCTATGAATGATTTAAACACAGCTTTACTTGGAAAATCTAGATGCTGAACTGACCCATCTTTCTTTAGTATACTTTCCCAAGTATCATCATTATCTAAATCATATTTTTTTAACTCTTCTTTTAAGAAAGGATTTTTATAAATGGTTTTAGTTTTAGCTAAATCTTTAATAAAGTAATTAGATTTTATTGGCTCAATACCCATAGATACTGCACCATGTATAAAACTACTTGATTTTGTGGGAGCTATAGCCATCAATGTAGTGTTTGCATATCCTTCTCTAATACACTCATAACCTTTTTCATTAGCTAAATACTTAGATGCATTTTGTGCTGTTTCATTTAAATATTTAAATATCTGAGAGTTTAAACTTTTAGCTTCCATTGACTCAAACTCAACAAGTTTAGATTGTAATAAACTATGGTATCCTAACACACCTAAACCTATAGCTCTGTGTTTCTTAGCAAATGTATAAGCTCTTTTAAGGCCAGCTTTTACTTCAGCTTTTTTAATAAACTCATCCATAACAGCATTTAAAAAGAATACATATGTTTCTACAGCATCTGTTTTAATAATATCATCCCAGTGTAATAAATTTATAGATCCTAAACAGCACACAAATGAATTGTAACTATCTGTTGGAAGTTGTATTTCTGAACATAAATTAGATGCAGTTATATCTAAACCTAGATCTTTATAAGGAGAATTGTTATTGCTGTTATCTTTAAACATTATATAAGGAAAACCAAACTCATTTCTTCTTTGTATTACTTTGGCCCACAGCTGACGTTTTTCATTATCACCTTCTTTCATTTCATTTAACCATTGGTCAGTTACTGTAATACCATATTGTAAGTTTTGTATTGGATTTCCCTCAGTTCCAATATCTAAAAAGTCTGCGGCATCAGGATGTTCAAGTGGTAAATATACAGCACAAGCACCTCTTCTTGCCTCAGATTGTTTACATACATCTACAACAGTATCATAAATTTTAGCATAATGAACAGGACCATCAGCCAGACCTCCGGTTGATATAGTAGATCCTCTTGGTCTAATGTTGCCTAAGTAAGCGCTTGTACCACCACCATATTTAGACATCATGCCTATTTCTCTACCTGCATTTAGTATACTATCTAAGTTATCATCTATGTTAGATCCATAACAACTTATAGGTAATCCTTTTTGTTTACCAAAGTTTATCCACACTGGTGTAGAAAGACTATAATAACCTAATGACATATAATGCTCAAACTTTTGTGCAAAGCCTGGCATTTGTAAATACTTTTCTGCTGTATTTGCTATATCTTTAATCCTTTGTTCTGGTTCTTCTGATATATATCCTCTTGATAAAAACTTGCGGCTATCTTCATTAAGCCAATAATACTTACTAAACTCCATTAAAATAAATCATTTACTGTTATACTTTTACTCTTTTTATTATAATCAATTTGTTTCTTATAAAAGAAGTCTCCCTCTTTTGTAGATTTCATTTCTACCTCAAACCACTTGGTTTCTTTTAACATATCTTTATCTATGTCAAACATAGGTGACATTTTAATTTTCTTAAGTGAATTATTAAATCTGTTTTTGATAAAGTTTTTTATAACATCTTTTGGTAAAAAAGTTAATTCACCTGATTCAAAAATCCAGTCAAGTATATCACACTCAGCAATATAAGCTTTATTGCATGCAGAGTAAATTAAATTATCAAAGTCTTCATCAAACCATTCTGGGTTTTCTTTTTTTATAATATTAATAATTTCAGCACCAAAGTTACCATGTATATCTTCTTCTTTACTTGTAGCTTCAACCACATTAGAAATACCTTTTAGTATACTTCTCTCTTTATTAAAAGACATCATTATCAAGAACTGGCTAAATAAGCTTACGTGTTCTATAAATAAAGAAAACAATAGTACAGACTTAGTATACATTTTATCATCTCTACTTCTTGAACCATCTAAATATTTCTTTAAGTATTTTATTCTTCCTTTGATAGCAGGTATCTCTACTACATTTTTAAATTCATTTTCTAAACCTAGTATTCTTAATAGTCTTGCATATGCATCTTTATGTCTAACCTCAGACTCTGCAAATGTAAAACCTACATCTCCTATCTCTGTAATAGGCATACGCTTATACAGGTCACCCCAAAAAGTTTTTACATTAACTTCTATTTGTGCAATTGCAAGCATAGTTTTTTTAATTACATCACGTTCTTGATCTGTAATATTTACTTTAAAGTCTTGTATGTCTTCAGTAAAGTTAAATTCTGTGTCTATCCAATATGAATGACGGATAGCATCTTTATAAGCAAGTAATTGAGGATACTCATAAGGGAGTATATTTGTTCTAGGTTGAAAAATGTTTTTATTCATAGTAAAAGTTTTAAAAGGTTGAAGACAAAAAGAAGCATGTGATTAGATACCACACGCTTCTGGAGTTATTCACTATAATAATTTATAAAAATAAATTATGGTCTACAAATAATTTTTAACTTTTCCAATCAACATATGTAATTTGCAACGTAGCAAACAAGAAACCAAGCTCTAAACCATATAAAGGTCTGAACTCATTGTCTTCACATTTAATTGTACAGTTGATTGTTTTAATTCCTAATAATGATTCATTAGGTAATACATTGAAGGATACTCCGATCCCTGTTTCATTTTTAGATATTGTATTCATAAATTGTTGATTTTTTGTATATTAATAATAGGACAGTGTCCGTAAACAAATATAATGTTAATTGTATTAACGACATAATTTTTGTATATTAATTATATAACCAATAACAAATTAATTATGTTTAAGAAAATTTTAAGTGGCATTTGGAACTTCTCTTTAAAAAAAGGGTGGAACTGGCTATGGTCAAAAACAGATATTGACGAGAAAGCAGTAGAGACCGCTAAGGAGATACAAAGAAGATTTAAGTTAACTGCACAAGAACTTGCAGATGTAGCAGATGCTATTAAAGAAGTTGGCAACCAGGTAGGTGATCTTGATGACGCTGTATCAGGTGGCAAACGTAGAGGTAGACCAAAAAAGAATGGCTAGAATTATTTTAAGACCATACGTCAAACCCTCTAGAAAAAGAAGACCGGGTGTTCATTCTAAGACTAAACAGTCTAATCAGAAAGGAAGCAAACTATATTTTAAAAGGTATAGAGGTCAAGGTAGATAAGTTTAACTATTTAATATTTAATATTATGGGATTCAAAAACAGAGTGAAAAAGGCTAAGGCACTAATAGGACTTATGGGTATGGAAAAAGGTGGTGATGTGTTAGACTATTATGGTGGTGGCTCAACATCAAGTTCAATTATAGACCCAGAACTTTCTATGAGATATGGTGGTTCTGTCAAGAAGAAAAAGAAAAAGAAAAAGATGAAGAAATACCAGATAGGAGGTAGCAGACAAGCTAGTACTTATTCTGGAAAATAATATACTATGAATATTTTAACTGATATACTTAGTTTAATCAAGCAGGACAAATTCGCTCCTTCAGCAGCAGATAATGATGTTATAGCAATTGGTGTTCATGAAGAACCAGACATGTTAGGTATAGCATCCCCAATCCCTTATAAATCTGTTAAAGTAATCAAACTCAAGGACTTACAAATACCTGCACAGATTTGTACTTATGTAAACGTTCCTACAAATGTTGTTGGCAATACTGCAGGTGTCTATAAGGAAACCGTTACAACTACAAATCCGCAAACTTGCACAGTCAAGCTGCGTAAACTTAAGTCCCTATCAGTTAACACTACAATCACGGAGAATGGTGACTATATAGATATAACCACCACCGGAGAACCAAACGCTGCTGTAAACCTATCCACTAGTACTGGATTAGGTTTATTTGCTAGCAAGAATGGAGAGACATTGCAATTTAAATCTATCAAAGCTACAAGTACAGGAGGAGTATTTACTGCTAATACTGAGCTTATAGATTTTCAATATGCAACACAAGTAAGATTAACGTCACCAAACGGTAAAGTATGGAGACTTAAAGTTAGTAACACTGGTGCACTTAGCACAGAGGAAATAACATAAAATTTAAAATAATGCCAGCAAAGAAAAAGAAAAAAAGTACAGTAAACGCATCTGGTAATTATACAAAGCCAACTATGCGTAAAAGATTGTTTAACCAAATCAAAGCCGGAAGCAAAGGTGGTAGACCAGGACAGTGGTCAGCACGAAAAGCACAACTTTTAGCTAAGAAGTATAAAGCTGCTGGTGGAGGTTACAGAGGAAAAAAGAAATAATGTCTAAACCTAAGAAAAAATTTAAAGACACTAAAGTTGGACAGTTCTTGTCACAAAAAGTACCTAGTATATTAGGGGTTGTGGGAGATGTTTTGCCTGACGCAGGTGTATTTGGTGTAGTAAAAGGATTAATTTCAAATGATCCGGCTTTACCACCAGAAGATAAAGAAAAAGCAATGAAGCTTTTAGAACTTGATATGATAGAAATGCAAGAAGTAAGTAAACGTTGGGAATCAGATATGAAGTCTGACTCTTGGCTCAGTAAGAATACTAGACCTATGAGTTTAATATTTCTGACATTATCTATGGTTTTATTAATTTTATTAGATAGTTTTGAATGGAGTTTTAATGTATCACCTGGTTGGGTAGATCTATTGCAGACTCTTTTAGTTACTGTCTATGTAGCATATTTTGGTTCTAGAGGAGCTGAAAAGTTTCAAACAATTAAAAATAAATAATATGTTAAAGGATAAAGAACTAAGAGGATATATAGGTGCTGCCACAGTATTTTTACTTGTGATGGGATTACTATTATTTTTAGCATTCTTTGAAATACCAGATACTAACAATGATATATTCAAAGTTATTGTAGGTATGCTTGTTGGTTCACTATCAGTTGTTATCTATACATTCATAGGTAAGAACCCGGAAGAGGTAGAAGCACTAAAAGCAAAGAATGAAGCCTTAGAAGATAAAGTATCTGCTATGGTTGTAGAAAAAGATAAGTTAGAAGCACTACTAAGAGATCTCCAAACAGAGGTAATTGATAAGTTATCTATAACAGGGGAGAAGTTTGAGTTTAAAAAAACTAAGTAATGCAAATATCTAAAGAAGTATACAAATATCTAAAGACTAAAGCTGAAGCAGATAAATCTAAAGCTCTTCTAAGTCTAGAGTTATTAGGTAATAATGCAGTTGGTATTGGGGATCACTCTACTGGTGATTTCTATAAGAATGTAGATGAAGCATTTGAAGGGCTGTGTGATGCACTTGATAGATTAGATGTATTAGATAAAAATTTTGATGTTGAATGGGATTAACAGCAAGACAAAAAAGTTTAAAAAGATGGACTAAACAAAAATGGAGAACTCCATCTGGTAAGAAAAGTTCTGAGACAGGTGAAGTATATGCACCATCAAGAACAATAAAGAAACTTAAATCTACTAAGAAAGGTAGATCTAAGCTAGCAGCTGCTAATAGAAAGAAGAGAGCTGCAACTAAGAAAGGTAAACAACATGCAAGACATGGTTTACATAAAGGTAAAAAACGTTAAATTATATTACTATGCCAGCAAAAAAAATTAAAGCAGCAAAGAAGAAAGGTACAATGCCAAAGAGCGTTGTTAATTATAAAAAAGGTGGCTCAGTTTCATCTAAGGGTGTAAAAGCTCCAGCCGGTTTTCACTGGATGAAAGCAGGATCAGGATTTAGATTGATGAAGCACACTGGTAAATTTAAACCACATAAAGGCGCATCATTAGTTGCTAAGTTTAAAGTACAAAAAAGACATAGCAAATAATGGCAAAGAAAAAAGATCCTAAATTAACTAGAGCTGGTGTTTCAGGATACAATAAACCAAAGAGAACACCTAACCACAAAACAAAGTCACATGTTGTTGTGGCAAAGGTTGGTAACAAAACAAAATTAATAAGGTTTGGACAGCAAGGCGTAAGAGGAGCTGGTAAAAACCCAAAGAGCAAAAAGGATAAAGCAAGAAAGAAATCTTATTATGCTAGACATAATGCACAAGACTCTAAACCATCAAAGCTTTCTGCAAGATATTGGTCACATAAAGTAAAATGGTAATACAATGAATATATTTCAAGATTTAACGAGCATGTTCAACAAAGATCAGTTTCTTGTTGGCGTTCCAAAAGCAAAAGATTATCTACCTATAGCTGTTGACAAAGGTAATAGACCAGGCACCCCAGTTAGTAATCCAGAAGTAAAGTTAGTTAGAGTTACAGATCTAGCAAGTGCAGTTGCAAATGTACTAGAGACAGCTTCAGACTTTAATAGATTACGAGTTATAGGTGATTCAACAGCACAGTTTAATCCAGTAGAGAATACGTCATTAGTTACGTTTGCAAAGAGAACGAGTGATAACAGCATTCAGATAGCACTTAACGAGAAAGTTCAGTTCCACGGTTCTCAGGCATCTGGTACAAATCAGTACTTACGAATGTCTAGTTTAGAAGTTGAAACTACATACACAGGTGGATTTCCACAGTTAGTTGCAAATCAGGTTAAGAGTCAATTCACTGGAACAGGAAATGCTTATTTTGTTATACCTCAAATTAATATTGCAAAATTAGATGGTAGTACTAACAAGCAAGTAAATAGTATATATGGTCATAGTAATCAAGTAAGGCTTGAAGGAACAGGTAATGACACTACCGAGTTTGTTATTTCTCACCATAATACAATTCATATAGATAACCCTAATCAAGATATTAATAATATCTATTCAGGATACTATCAGATAGATGTCAATGGAGGTGCTACAATAGATGATGCATACCAGCTATACCTTGACTACCAGAAGTCAACAGAAACACTAGCAAATTATAAAGGTATCTATCACAAGTATAATGGAACTGCAGCACAGGCACAGTTTATACACAATGAAGCTGATATACCTCTAGATACTGCAGGAGCTGTGAATGCTAAAGAGTTTAATCTTAATGCACTTAACACAGGACCAGCAAATAATGCATCTGGTACACCAGGACAGATCAGAATAGACGCTAACTATATTTATGTATGCGTTGCAAATAACTCTTGGAAAAGAGCAGCATTATCAACTTTCTAAAATAAATAACTATGAACAATAAATATTCAAGAAGAGATGGAGAACCAGCACCGGTTCCTCCAATTTGGGATTAAAGAGTAGTTAAATTTACGGAATAACCACTACTCTTGAGAAGAGGGCCTTTTGGGCCCTTTTTCTATTTAACAGTTATTTATGCAAGAACTATCCCAACCATCCTTTTCTGCATAACATGAGTTCATATATGTTGTACCATCTGGTGTACATACCGGTTCATATATCTCTATACATGTAGTACCTTTTGTGTACTCACCTTTAATACAATCCCCATCTTTTTGACAGGATAATAATAAAAACATAATTAATAACTTTCTCATTTTAAAATATATATCTAATTGTTTCTAGTGGAAAATATTTCTTGTATATCTCTTTAAACTCCATCAATAATCTACCTTTGTGTTTAATTGGGTATCTCATAACACCACTATGATTTTTAATCTCATTAGATCTTCTCATAAGTTCTTGTGCTTCTGGTGAAGCCTTAGCCATTTGATTTTTATGGTTAGTTAATGCAATTACCTCACACTTATTTACGCCAGCTATTTCTTTTACAACAGCAAATAACGTATTATATTCTTCTTTCCATCCCGGATAGAATACGAGTGGACTATAATTACAGTGCACTTCCCATCCCAAATCTTTTAGACGATTGATATCTACAATACGACTAGCTATTTTCTGCATCTTAGGTTCAAGTATGTCTGAATACTTCTGAGGCATCAAGCTTACCCTTACTCTTGGTTTCTTATTAAAGTGTCTCACATCTAGTTTCAATAGTGACGGATACTTTGTTGCCATTGTAGTGTTGAGTTGTGGATGGTCATCATATCTCTTTAGGTAGTCATGCAATGATTCGGGCATATGTCTCTGCATTAATACTAAGTCTGTGTTACATGCAATATCTACCATAGTATATATAGGGTCTTGTTGGTCTGGTGTTTTGTAGTATGATTTTTCCCAACTTACAACAGAATTAAATATCTGTTCTATGTTTTGGTTTACATACACTCTACGCCCATTATAACGAGACATATAACAATAAGTGTCTACACAGCCACCCATGCAACCATAGATTACATTAGGGGCTATGCAGTTTGCACTATTGTTATTGGGTTTTGTTGTAAGAGTTTTTGTTACTTGTTTTACTATCATTATCTAATATATAAGCACCCTCAGTTCCTGCATCACCAGGTTGGATTTTATATTCACCAAACTGGGGATCATAACCTTTCTTTTTTTTATTTGCCTCAAGCTCTTTTTGTAAATTAGCAAGAGCTCTCCAGGCTACTTTTGCTGAGTGAAGTTGACCATCTGTGTCAACACTTCCAGCATCAATAAGGTGACGAGCTAGTGCATCAAGTTCATCTGTGCTTTTAGCTCTGTCCCAATGTAAAGGTTTATCAGGATGATGTTGTTGGTTGCCAGCTAATGAAACTTTAGCAACTTCCATTATAGCATCAGGAAAATACTTTAGTACACCAGTAAATACTGGCCTATCTTTTCTTTGTTTAGCATCCATAAGTTAAGGTTAAAAATTAAAAAAAAGTATAAGGGGAGTTTTTGCTTATTTTAATCAATTATG
>CEPW01043131.1_pt1 | contig 17013 bp, 17 predicted proteins | sample 356211 | NCBI WGS metagenome assembly CEPW01 (sample SAMEA2620021, study PRJEB7988) | marine metagenome | biome: marine biome (ENVO:00000447); feature: deep chlorophyll maximum layer (ENVO:xxxxxxxx); material: "saline water (ENVO:00002010), including plankton (ENVO:xxxxxxxx)" | depth 25 m
ATAATAATTTCGCAGCATTTATTATTTCATTTCCCTGTTTTTCAGATGTGGCAATTGACACAGCATTTGATTGCTTGATGTAGTCTTGGAATTTATTATTCAACTCTGAATTATTCATTTGTGATCATTATTTTATTTTTAATTTTAGCAAAGTATTTAGTTGTATATGAATAAGATTTAGGGTTACCTATATCAAAAAATATACTATCAAACAATTCTCCTGAAACATTTTTATTCTTGATCAGCCATGGAGCAATCTCATGTTCGAAAGATATAAATGAGTTTGGTTTTTGTGTGTTTTGGTATTCTAAGAGTGATTTTTTGTTTACTACCCTCAAACCTGCATCTATAATTTGGTTTCCAGAATTGGATTTTTCTATTACATGTTCAGTTACTTTTCCATTTTTGTCTAATGATAATCCTCCATATTCAGTGTGCTGGGTTTCCAACTCTGATAATGAGTATGTTAGATCATTATTTTTATTTTTGTGCGTTGAATATAATTGTTTGATAGGAATATCAAACATGGTATCTCCATTCATAAATACGAAATTGTCATTATTAATATGATTTAGAGCATGTATTAAGGCCCCTCCTGTACCTAAAGGTTCTTTTTCTACTGAGAATACTATTTCGATATTTGTGAAATCATATCTATCAATACATTCAATTATTAATTCACTTTTGATACCCAAGCACAATATTATTTTTTTTACATTGTTTTTTTCTAATAACCTTATAAGCCATACTAAAAAAGGATTTCCTTGAATTTCAAGAATAGATTTTGGCAAATCACTATTTACCGATTTCATTCTTGTACCTAAGCCTCCTACTAATATTATTGCTTCCAATTTAGCTCCAAACAGAATTTGTATGAAAAAGAGAATGTTCTTGGTCTGGGATTCCGTTACCAATAAAATCACCAGGAGTACTTTCAAAGACTCCTACGTCCCCAACCGTATCAGCTTTCCCGCCATTGACCCATACTTCAAGACTTATAGAATACAATCCTTGACCAAGTGGTAATTTGGGAATAGAAAATTGTATTTTGTTATTTTTATCGTCTAATTTTATGAAATGATTATATGATTCGTTATTGAAGCTTAGTACAGTTGTGTTGTTTTGATTTTTGATTAAAATTTTAATAGTTAAATTTGAATTTAAAAGACCTTTTTCAATAGCTTTTAAGGAAATGGATAGATTCAGAGTATCCCCAATGTTAAATTGTGTTTTTTCTTTTTGATTTTTATCCATAATTGTTAAATTTGTAAATTTGATTGATCCGTCTCCACCTCGTTTATTTATATTTTCTAAGTTAATATTTGTTTCAGAAATTGTATTTGTGGTTTCTAGATATTCATTTACTACTGATACAGGATCTCCATCTTTAATGATTTTGCCCTCATCTATCCATATGACTCTTGTACATAAAGTCATTATAGATTCCATATTATGACTTACAAACAATACTGTCCTGCCTGATTTTGCAACATCATCCATTTTACCTAAGCATTGTTTTTGAAAGCTAGAATCTCCAACTGCTAAAACTTCGTCAATAATTAATATTTCGGGCTCTAAATATGCAGCTACTGCAAAAGCAAGTCTTACTCTCATACCATTAGAATATCTTTTTACAGGGGTGTCTATAAAGTTTGATACTCCAGAAAAAGATATGATTTTGTCTAAATTTTCTTCAACTTCTTTTTTATTCATACCTAGAATTGTGCCATTTAAAAATATATTTTCTCTTCCGGTGAGTTCATCGTGAAAACCAGTGCCAACTTCTAATAAACTACCAACTTTACCATTTATTAACGCCTCCCCAGTTGTAGGTATTGTGATTTTGCTTAATATTTTCAGTAGAGTACTTTTGCCTGAACCATTCGATCCTATTATTCCAACTATTTCTTTCTCGTTTATAGTTAGATCTATGTCTTGTAATGCCCAAATAGTTTTAGTGTTATCTGTTGTGTTGTTCGACAAACTACGAAGTTTTTTGAAATTTCTAATTGGTGTAGATATAAAATTTATAATTTCACCAGCTAATGTGTTTGGTTTTGAGTTTTTAGTTCCTATAACATATCGCTTGGAAATATTTTTAGTTTGTATAGCTATCTTTTCTGTCATGCTACATCCGCGAATGATTTTTCTGTCTTCGTAAAGTAGTACAAAGAGATCAGTAATACTGTAATAGCTCCTACTAAACTCGCAATGATCATATTTGTATTTATTGTTCCGGTACCAAGAAAAGAATATCTGAACCCCTCAACAACTGTAACCATAGGATTTATTGCAAATAGTGTTTGATATTTATCTGGAATCATAGATGAACTGAAAGCTATAGGTGACGAATACATGAGTATTTGTATTCCAAATGGGAGAGCATATTTTATATCTCTGTACTGAACTGCTAATGTGGTAAGAATTGTTCCTATTCCAAATGCAGATATTATAAGAAGAAAAGTCAGTGGGAATACGTATAATACTTTGAGTCCAGGATTTATTTGATAATAGAATAGTAAAATGACTAAAATTATCAAAGCAATAAGAAAATCTATTCCTTTTCCTATAATAGCTGATATAGGCAGTAATAAACGTGGAATATATATTTTAGTTATCATGCCAATATTTGCTGTCAGACTGTTTGTAGAATCTGTTACACCATTAGCAAAAAATGTCCACGGAACTAAAGCACAAAAGCTAAAAATCGCATAAGGAACACCTTCGGAATCTATTTTCGCTAATCTGCCAAAAATAATAGTAAATACAACCATAAAAAATACAGGTTGTATTATGGCCCAACCTATTCCAATAACTGATTGTGCGTATCTTGATTTAATGTCTTTTAATACTAGAAAATATAGTAAATCTTTGTAATTTATTAATTCTTTGAATTTAAAAAATGAATTTTGATTAGCTGATATTTTTTGCATAATAAAAATTTATAATTTATAAATATTAATTTTGGTATTTTTTATATTTCTTAGTGCATTTCGGGTATCGTAAATAATTTCCAAGTTTTTTGAAATATAATCCCAATCATAATTAGCGTGATCTGTGATGATTATTGATAGTTCTTTATTGTTAAAGAATGATTCTATAGATTCAGATTTTATTGTTAAATTTTCTATTTCTAATTTATTAATATGGGGATCGTTAAATGAAAATTTTATATTTTTTTTAGATAATATTTGCATAATATCTATAGCAGGTGATTCTCTGATGTCAGAAACATTTGGTTTATAGGTTACTCCTATAATATTTACTTTATTGTTAAGGTTGTGTTTTTTTATTATTTCTTCTGCTGACTGGACAACATAGTCTGGCATACCAAAATTAATATCTTCAGATAGTTTTATAAATTTTGATTCTGTATTCAACATTTCTAGTTTCCATTCTAAATATCTAGGATCAACAGGAATGCAATGTCCACCTAATCCTGGTCCAGGATAAAAAGGCATATATCCATAAGGCTTTGTTTTTGCAGCTTCAATAATTTCCCATATGTCTAAATTAAGTTTTTTACAAATTAATGCCATCTCATTAATTAACCCTATATTGGCGGCTCTAAATGTGTTTTCTAATAGCTTTGTCATTTCTGCTGCTTTTGTGGATGATACTTTAATTATATTGTCACTCACAGAATTGTATAAGATTTGTCCTAAGTCTGTACAACGTGAAGTAATTCCACCTATTACTTTTGGAGTGTTTGATAAATTCCAATTTGATTGCCCCGGATCCATTCTTTCAGGTGAAAATAAAAGATTAAAATCATCGCCAATTTTTAGATTATTATTGCTTGTTAATATAGGTAAGATCACTTCTTCTGTTGCACCTGGATATACTGTGCTTTCAAGACAAATTAATTTTTTATTTATATCAAATTTTGAAATTTCTTCTGAAACTTTAACTATATATGATATATCGGGATCTTTAGTTTTATTTAGAGGAGTTGGTACGCAAATAATTACAACGTCTGATTCGACAATGGGAGAGTAATTTGATGTGAAATTAATTTTATGGTTTTTGATTGTTTTTTTTAATTCTTTGTCAGAAACATCTGATATATATGAATTTTGTTCATGTAGACTTTGAATTTTCGAGTTGTCAATATCAATTCCGAATACATTAAATCCTGCTTTTGCAAAAGATATTGATAAAGGAAGTCCAATGTATCCCAATCCTATAACAGTAACATTAGCTGTTTTATCTTTTAATTTTTTTGCTAACTCATTCATTAGAACTATATTAATATTAATTTTGAGTATAATAAATCTATTTTGTTTAGAAAATGTTAACTTTATAAATTTATTAGGTAAGTTAACAGTTATAAATTTAATTAAGCAGCCTATAAATTAAAACAAAGTATATATAAAAGGCCCTAGAGCGGTTGATGTTCCGAATATAATTATCATAGATAAAATGACCATCACAGAAATCATAGGAATCATCCACCAAAGTTTAGCTTTCCATAAAAAGCTAATCAATTCTGAAAAAATTATAAATTTACCTTTAAATGATTTAATTATGCTCATCAATTTTCCTTAGAAATATAATAATTACCTAATACAAGCTTGTCTAATCCACTAATTGTGAAAGTATTTAATGCATCGTCAGGACTACAAACTATAGGCTCGCCCTTAACATTAAAGGAAGTATTTAAAACTAAAGGAATATTAGTTTTTGATTCAAATTTTTTTATTAGATTGTAGTAATCTTTGTTTGATTTTCTCACACTTTGTATTCTTGCTGTTCCCATATGTGATACAGCAGGGATTTTATTAATAAATTCTTTTTTTACATCCACAACATTTAGCATAAAATCATTTGGGTTAGGCTCTTGATTGTTTTTTACATCAAAAATTTCGTCTATTTTATCTTCTAACACTGAAGGCGCAAAAGGCCTATAAGGTTCTCTAAATTTGATTTTTGCGTTAACTATATCCTTCATTTTAGAATTAGATGGATTTGCAATAATACTTCTATTTCCTAATGCACGCGGTCCCCACTCAATTTTGTTTTGAAATAAGCCGATTACTTTATCATCGATCAAATCATTTACTATACAATCATGTAAATCAGACTTGTTTTCGAAGTATTCAAATTTATAACTATATTTGCCTAAAGATTCTTTTATTTCATCATCGGAATAATTAGGTCCCCAATAGGAGTGATCCATTATAAATCTTTGATTTTTTTTGAGTGCTTGATGAATAAATGATAACGCTGCGCCTATAGCTCCCCCACCATCACCAGCAGATGGCTGTATATAAATATTTTTAAATTTAGTTAGTTTTTTAATTTTCCCATTTATTACAGAATTTAAAGCAACACCTCCTGCAAGACAAAGATTGTATTCATATTTTTCAGCTGGAATCTGATTTAATAAGTTGATTACCAATTCCTCAGTAACTTTTTGTATACTAGCAGCAATATCTGCGTAATACTGATTTGATTCCACTTGTAATTCATAATCGTTAGGTTTTTCTCCAAAATAATCAGGGTATCCTGTTTGATTTGTAAAGAATAATTTCCCTGGTTCTCGTGGTTCTCCAAAAAGTTTTACAAAATTTTTAGAGAATGAGCTTTTTGTACTATAGTGATAACTTATATATTTTTTATTTACTGTGAATGAGCCATCTTTATTTGATTTTATGACTTTTCGAACTTTTTCAACATAATTTGGTTTGCCGTATGGTGCCATTCCCATAACTTTGTATTCACCTTCATTAATCTCAAAACCTAAAAATGCTGTAAAAACGCTATATATCAGACCTAATGAATGAGGAAAAGTTAGTTCTTTTTGCATTGTAATATTATTTTTATTTCCTTCACTAACGGTAGTTGTTGCCCATTCTCCTACACCGTCAAATGTTACAATCGCAGATTTTTCAAAGGGACTACAAAAATATGAACTTGCCGCATGAGATAAATGGTGATTTGAAAAAACTATTTTTTTTCTTTCCACATCTAATTCACTTTGTATAAGCGAACTAACCCATAATTTATCAAAAAGCCAGCCAGTCATACTTTGTTGAAATAATTTGAAAGTTTTTGGGAATCCCCAAATTACTGTTTTCAGAATCCTGTCAAATTTCACGAAAGGTTTTTCGTAAAAAACTACATATTCAAGATCTTCAGAACTAATATTTGCTTCTTTAAGGCAAAATTGTATGGCTTTTGATGGGAATCCATAATCATGTTTGATTCTAGATAGTTTTTCTTCTTCTATAGCTGCAATAAGATTTCCATCTTTAAATATAGCTGCAGATGCATCATGAAAAAATGCGGATATTCCTAAAATGTACAATTATTTTCAACCTTGTAATTTGAAATAATTAAAATCATATTTCTCTTTTTTAATTTCCCCCCATAGTTTTGATTTATTTCTCAGTTTTAGGGGGTCACTGAATATTCGTACGAAAATCCAAAGTATAGGTACGAATGTTATATATGTTAGTGTTAAAAGAATAAACATTTGGACGTTACCAAATATTTTTAAAAATTTTAACCAATTTATATATACTATATTTAAATATTTCATTAGATAATTTATATGGAATTTTCAATATGTTTGATTTTAATACAAATAAAATTTTAATTACAGGTACAAAAAGTGGTTTAGGTAAATACTTATCTACTTTTATTAAAGGCTCAACAAAAATTGAAACTCAAAATGAGTTAAATTTACATAAACCTGGTTCGTTTAAAATAATTATTCATTGTGCGGGATCAAACTCTCATAGATTTAAAGATTTTATAAAATTGATCAAAAACAATATAATCCTTACTTATAAGTTACTCAGGTTTCGTTCTGATTTGTTTGTATTTTTTAGTACTGTCGATATTTCTTCGAGCAAATTTAACTTTTATAGTATAACTAAATATATATCAGAAAGAATAATCATTTTTTTTCACTCCAATTTTCTTATATACAGATGTTCTGCGATGTTAGGAATTCATATGAGAAATAATCATGTTAATCAAATCCTTTCTTTGAAAAATGAAAAATTAAATTTAAGTCAGGAATCCGAATTTAGATATATTACTCATCAAGCAATATTTGAACAAATATTAGAACATATAAATCTAAATAAAAAAGGAATTTTCACATTAACTTCAAAAAATCCCAAAAGTTTAAAATTTTTCTGTGATCATTATGCAAATAATAAGATTAGATTTGGAGAATATTTATATAAAACAAAAATATCTGATGTATATCCAATAATATTTTTGGGAGATTCAGAAACAAACTTTAAATCTTATATCGATTCATCAAATGAATAAAAATATAATTTTCAAGATAATATTAACAATATTGATTTCATCAATTTTTGTGTTGTTATTGATTGAAGGATTTTATTCTTTATATAAAAAATCCGAAGATCATATTAGTATCACTTACAAGATATATTCAAATATTCGAGACAATGATTCAAATTTAGAATCTAATTTTAGACACAAAGACGTAGTATATGATCAGGTTGAACTTGAAAATTTAATCAATGATGTAAAATCTTTGGATGGATTTATGGGAAATACGCCTTTTTCAGATACGTTTGAACAAACTTTGAATTCTAATGAATCGGGATGCTATCGGCACAAAAAAAATATTGATATGAAAGCTTACTTTATAAGAACTAATCTTTATAATGCTTTTGATCCAGTGACAATTTGGATAGATAATAGAAAACTAATTCCTTCAGATTTAATGTATTTTCTTGATTCCAAATCCAATGGGTATTCACATTTTACAACAAATGACCGGGGATTAAGATCTACTAATTTTAATATTGATCACAGCAAAAATCTAAATATTTTTGCAGGAGGTGGAGCTGCATTATCTTCTATGATTTCAGATATTTATACTATTCCTTATTTAATGCAAGAATATGATAAGGATTCTCAGTATATAAATGCTTCTGTGAGTAGTAGCAATTTTTCTGATGTTTTGTGTAATTTAAATCAGGAATTAAATTTTTATAAAGATTTTAAATTTGGAAATTTAATTTTATTAATATCCGATTTGGATTTATCAAAATTAGAGAATTCAGATATTGTTGATTATCTCGAAGAAATCAACGATATTAAATCAAAGTATGGAATCGAAGAGGTTATAATTATTTATTTTCCTTATCTTTATACCGTGTCTCCAGAAATCACTGTAGACCGAAAGACTAATTCTCCTGGGGTATATTTTAAGGATGCTATTAAGAAAAAAGATTTTCTTATCAGTAACATTTCAAAATACGAATTTTATAGTATCGATGGTTTGAGTGTATTTTTGAATGAAATCCAAAAAGAAAGATCTTTACTTGATGTTTTTGATTATTATTTACATCATGGGCATCCATCTTATAAATCTAACGCATTGTTAGTAGATCTAATTATAAAATTGGTAAAGAAATGATTTCCAAATTATTTGTTAATATTATTTTAATTATATTTTCTATGTTTTTCACATTAGTAATTAGCGAAGGATTTATATCCCTTTTTAAAAATTATAATGAGCATACTTCTGTGTCTTATCAATTTATAAAACCCTTACATTCAAAATTATTTAAACAGGAATCCAATAAAATATATTCTTCAAATACACTGAATGATAAACAGGAAATAGAAAATATAATTTCTTATCTTAAAGAAGATAATGTGGGAATAGGGTATTCGCCATATGAAGAATTGTGGTCAGATAAAGTAAGAACTACGTATACAGATAAAGACGGATGTTTAAAACAAAAAGGGGATTTAAATAAAGTTGGAGGATATTTGAAATCAACTTTGTTTTATAATTTCCGTCCAATGACTTTTTGGTATGACGGAGATAAAATTTTGAGCAATCAATCATCCTCTTTTATAGATAAATATGGATTAAACAAGATTACACACAGTTCAAATTCACTTGGAGAAAGAACAACTTTACCTGAGATTAAATCTGAACAAAAAGTTCTTATTATAGGAGACAGTGTGGCACTAGGGCTTATGTTAAATGATGACGAAACTTTATCTTCTATATTACAAAGTCAAAATACAAATTATCAATATATAAATTTAGGAATATCTAATGCAACTTCATTTGATAATTTATGCACACTGAAAATTTCCATTGAAAGATATGCTAATGAAATCCAAGAAATTGTTTATATTGTTTCTGATAATGATTTTGAAAAATACGATAATTTTATAAATGCAGAAGAATTAACAAAAGAATTAAATAAAATTTATTTAAATTCAAAAATAAACAAATTCAAATTAGTGTATGTACCTTATATTTATAACATATCCCCAGAAATAACAAGAAAAAATTCCGTCTCAGATTATTCTTTTGATGATTATCCTAATCATTATACCCAAGAACTTATTTTGAAAAATCAAAGTAAACTATTTGGTTGGAATTATTTCAATTTTTCAGATTTAATAAATCAAAATAAATCTGTTGATCATTCTAATTTTGAGGGATTGAAATATTATATGGATGATATTCATTTGTCAAAAAAAGGAATATATTTATTGGCAAATGCTATTAAGAATGAAAATTAGAACAATCGTTACACTTTGGTAAATCATATGATTTTAGTATTATAATTATTAGGTGAGTTTATTTACTGTAGAGTATTATGATTAAAATATCTGAACCTAATATAGGTGATAAAGAAATTAAAGCGGTGGAAACTGTATTAAAATCAGGACAGCTAGCGCAGGGCTCGAATGTCAAAATATTTGAAGATATGTTTTCAACTTATTTAGGTGTTAAATATTCAGTTGCCACTTCATCAGGCACAACAGCTTTGCAAATGGCATTATTGGCTAATAACATAGGAAAAGGAGATGAAGTAATTACAACAGGGTTTACATTTGTAGCGACTGTAAATTCTATATTATCAGTAGGAGCCAAGCCTGTGTTGGTTGATATAGATCCTATTACTAATAATATAGATGAAACTTTAATAGAGAAGTATATAACTAAAAATACTAAAGCTATAATGCCAGTACATTTATACGGATTGTCTTGCAATATGGATGAAATTGTTAATATAGCAGAAAAATATAATCTAATAATTATTGAAGACGCATGTCAATCTTTGGGCTCTGAATTTCAAAGTAAAAAAGTCGGTAGCTTCGGGGTTGGTTGTTTTTCTTTTTATCCAACAAAAAATATTACAACAGGTGAAGGAGGAATGGTTTGTACTAATGATGATGATGTGTATGAAAAATTACAATTAATTCGGAATCATGGTATGGGTCAATCCAGGTATGATTATGTTGCATTAGGGTTTAATTTTAGAATGACTGATATACAAGCTACTATTGGTATTGTACAACTTGAAAAAATTGATAGTATGCTAGATTCTAGAATAAAAAATGCAAGAATTTATAATGATAAACTAATCAAGTACGTAAATATTCCATTTAGAAATGAAAAGTTTTTGCATGTTTATAATCAATATACTATAAGGATTAATGATAAAAGAAGAGATTTACTGAAAAGTTTTTTAGATACCAAGAATATACAGACTGTTGTTTACTATCCTCATCCTGTTAGTCATTTTGATCACGTTAAGGATGGTTCTAAAATAGATTCTAAACTAAAGAATGCAGATAAAAATTCTAAAGAAGTTTTATCTTTACCAGTTCATCCAAAGCTTACAAATGATGAACTGAGCTATGTTATTAGTTCTATAGAAGAGTTTTTTAATGAATAAATTTCAATCTTCGTTATCAGTTATAATCCCGATTTACAATGAAGAAAAAATACTTAATAAAACAATTGAAAAATTGTTTCATTCTCTTAAAGAAATATTAAATGATTTTGAAATTTTAATTGTTGAAAATGGGAGCGTTGATAAATCATATGATTTATCAAAAAAACTAGCGTCTGAATTTCCCGAAATAAATGCAGTACATCTTGAAGAAGCGAATTATGGTAATGCCTTAAGAGAAGGTATTAAATTATCATCTAAGAAATATATAGTTAATTTTTCGATTGATTTTATTGATTTGATTTTTTTGAATAATGCTCTGAAAATTTCTGGAAATTATGATCTTATTATAGGGTCTAAACGAATAGGTGACGGCGATAAAAGACCAGCATTTAGAAGAATTGGGACTTTAGCTTATAATTTTATTCTTTCATTTTTTATAAATATGCCCTTTAAAGATACCCATGGTCTTAAATTGTATAATACTGCTGTGGCACAAAAATATGAAAAACAAACTATTTCACATTCTTCTATATTTGATGAAGAATTAATTTACAGAGTTTATAAGTCTGGACATAATATTAAAGAGATAGGAGTAAGCGTACATGAAATAAGGCCAGCTAGAACAGGAATAATATCCAGAGCCTATGAAGTATTAGTAAATTTGTATAATCTTAAAAAAAACTTAAATAAATAATGGACTTAATATGAAAAAACTAAGAACTGCAGTTGTTGGATATGGCTATATGGGATCTAATCATGCAAGAATCTATAATAACCATAATGATGTTGATTTAATTGCTATTTGCGATGCTGAAAAATCTAATACAAATTCTTTTATCAATTCCAATCCAACTTTTTATAAGAATGTTGACCAGATCTTAGATTTAAATTTAGATATTGTGTCAATTTGCGTTCCAACAGGATCTCATTTTGATATTGCTAAGAAATTAATTTCTAAAAAAATTAATGTTTTAATAGAAAAACCTATAACAAATAGTATTTCTGATGCTGAAGAGTTAATAAAATTATCTGATAAAGTTAATGTGATTTTAGGTGTTGGGCATATCGAAAGATTTAATCCTGTTGTGAAAGAAACTAAAAATATTTTGAACCAAAATATTTTGGGAGAAATATATCAAATTAATGTTAACAGAATGGGACCTAATCCTAATAGAAAACTCGATACAGGAGTTTTCTTGGATTTAGCTACACATGATATTGATATATTAAGATATTTATTCGAAGAAGACCCTGTATCTATATATTCTAGATCTAAAACAATAAACAAGAAAAATAAACATGAGGATATGGGAAGTTCAATATTGATATTTCCAAGAAATAAAATTGTCAATATTAATGTTAATTGGGTTTCACCAATCAAAATTCGTGAAATGATTATTATTGGTTCAGAGGGAATGGCGATAATCAATTTTATTACTCAAGATTTGAATTTGTATGAGAATAATTATAATGACTTAGATTGGGGAACAATGAATATTTTAAAAGGATCAAGTGAAGGTAAAATGACTAAATTGAGCTTTAAGCGTGATGAGCCACTTAAAATAGAATTAGACGAATTTATTTCAGCTGTTAAAAATAAAGATAAATTTTCTGTTGATGGCAAAGAGGGTATGAAATCACTTAAATTTGCCCTTGAAATGATAAATTCAGCAAATAAATCAAACTAGGTTTATCGAATGCGTATATTAGTTTTTGCATATGATTTTCCTCACATCAAAACAAATAGGGGATTAGATAACCTTATTTCAAATGGAATTAAACCTGTTGCTGTAATTGCTCAACCATATAAAAATTTAAATCTTCCTAAAAACAGAATTAAATTTGATATAAATTATAAAAATCCAGAAGATACAAAAATTATTTGTAATAAAAATAATCTAACTTATTTTAAAAGTGATCATAATTCAAATGAATCTATTGAATTTATAAACAAAATCAAACCTGATGTTGGAATAATTCTGGGTGCAAGAATAATCTCTGATGAGATAATCAAGCAATTTAATAGAGGTATAATAAACATTCATCATGGATTTATTCCTGAAAATCGTGGTTTAAATACAATGCAGTGGGCAATATTAAGAAACCAAAAACAAGCTGTTACTTCACATATGATTGATAAAAATATTGACATGGGTGAAATTTTAGAAGTTTTTGAAGTTCCGGTAAATTTAAATGATGAGTTAGTTGATATTTACAATAGAATTAGCGAATATGAACAAAAGATTCTTTTGTCATCTTTAAAAAAAATTAAAGAAGGCTACAAGGGGTCATTTATTAGTTCCAAAGGTAATTATAATGATAATTTGACATTGAATGATTTGGAAAACAAAATGATTGAAAAATTTGAAGACTATAAAAAACAATACCCCAACTTAAATAGATATCCTAGGTAAATACGATTATATTGGATAGATGAATAAGGGTAAAACTAAAATAATTTTTGGATCTTTGATTTTGTCGTTAATTCTAATGCTATTTGCATTTAGAAATGTTGATTTACAAAATTCAAAATCTTTTTTTAACAATTTTGATTTCAAAGTAATGATTCCATCTTTGTTTATTGTTATATGTATGTATATTGTTCATGGATTAAGATGGGCTAATATTTCTTCTGAAATGAACTTAAATAAATCAAAAAATTATGTTCTTATAACTTTTTTAGGGTTTGCAGTAAATTCTATAGTTCCTATGAGAATGGGTGATATGTTTAAAATACTTATTAGCAAGAAGTATTTAAAAAAAGAATATTCGCAAATAACTTCTACAGTTTTATTTGCTCAATATTTAGATTTTGTTTTTGTTTTATTTTGTTTTGCTATTATTTTATTGTTTTTACCCGAACTTTACACAGATGAATTAAATACAAATTTAGTTAATCAAAATACATATATTGTTTTAATTGTGATGTTTTTCGTTGCACTATTAATTGTTTTTTCTCTGCCCTATATTTCAAGAATTTTAATTTATGTTAAAAACAAGGGCACATTTGAAAATAATTCAATGCTCTTAAGAATATTGAATTATTTATTAAGAGTATCTGAAACTTTGCAAAAATTAAGTAAGGACTATTCTAAGGTATTAAAAAATCTTTGCCTAACTTTTCTATATTGGTTTTTGATACTTAGTTTGTTTATGTTAATTGCATATGGCTTTGGTATAAACATCCCGGTTAGGATACTTATTTTTTCTATTTTGTTATCAAATTTGGCTAGTATTTTCCCTTTGACCCCTTCTTCGATAGGGACCTTTCATGTATCGTTAATGTTTGGATTGTTACTTTGGACAGATGATCAAAATATTTCTTTTGTATATGCTACTACTGTCCACGGATTAATATTTTTAAGTAATATTATTTTGGGGGTTATTTCAACAATAATATTAAACCTAAAACTAAGGGAAAGAATCGTATTAAATGATTAATTTTTCAAAAAATGATTTTTTACTTTTACTTAGTTATTTTGCAATAACTACAATTCTTTATGTTTTACCTTTTATTAAATTGCCGTTAGGATACGATACCGCATGGATGTTTTTTGTATTTACTAGTGATACTAGCTTAACTCTAACTCATTATTACGAAAGCGCAGGCATAATTCCTGGAAATATAATTGAAAGTGTGAAGTCTGTATCAAATTTTTATGGTAGAGCGAGTTTTTTAAATTTAGGTCAATTTTGGTTGTTGGCAAAATTATTTCCTGAATTGGATATTGTCTGGAGATTACTACCAGTTGCAGCTATGACTATATCTGTGTTTTTTTGGCATAAAATACTATCCAAATTTCATTTACCCTATTTTATTTTATCAATATTCATATTTTTTTTAATTACAGACCCTTCCTCTATATGGATGGATTGGAATAAAGCTGAATCCATTGGATTTTTATTTTATACAATTGCTTGTTATTGCTCATTTTCAAATAAAAGTATTTCTTATTATTTATTAGTTTTTTGTTTCTTGGCTTCACTTTTTTTTAAAGAAACATTTTTTATTGGACTTCCATTAATAATTCTTTTTAGAATGTATACAGCTAATACCAATAAAATGGATTCAATTAGAATTTTTATAATTAAATTTATAAAAAACAATGTGTTTTTATTGATTTCTAGTTTTGGGTACGTTGTTTTTATGACAATATTTTTTCTAAGTATTGATTTAAGTAACAGTTATTTTTTGAATTTAGTAGAAGTCAGTCCCGAGTTTTTCCCGTTTATTATTGAATATATCAAATTACAACTTCCTATATATTTTGGAGATTTGTATTTTATTTATTTCCCTATAATTATTTTGTTATTGGGAATTTTATTATTAGATATTTTATTTTTTTCCGAAAAAACTACCGAAAACTATAATTTGAAATGGATGATATTCTTATCATATATTTTTACATTTGTTTTTTATTTTTTTGTTGTATATGAATTTGGTGTGATTTACAGAAGATATATGGTTCCTATTAATATTTTTAATATGATGTTTTTAGTATTTATGTTTAAATTTTATAGTCACTATTTAAAATTTAATATATCAATTATTATTTTTCCAATATTATGCTTACCATGTATTTTTTGGATTTATAAATTCAATGTTATACTTTCCGTATTATTGTTGATATTTGTACTTACAACTATTGTTTATGTTAATTATTCTAAATTAAGTAAATTAAGAATAGAATTGATTAAAATAATTTCAGTTTTATTCATTGCAATTCCTGTTGCTGATCAATTAATTGTGAATTTGGCGGCTAGTAGAAGTGAATTGATTCAATGGAAATCTGTTACTAGTGCTATCAAATCAAATGAAATAAAATCTGAATCAACTCTTTTATTAAATTTGTCAAACAATTTTATAATTGAACACGCTATATCTATGGAAATTAATTCTTTGATTTCAGGCAGAGATGATATAGTATTTTTTGTGAATACTAAAAACTTACCCCAAAATATTAAAAACAATCCATTCCAATTAAAAGAAATTCAAAGATTTAATCAAGGTAAGACACCTAATTTAAATGAAAATTACGAAATTTATAGAATTAGTAATGATAGTAATAAAAATATATCTTTGATAGATAACATTCAAAATCGATATAAGAGTAGTACTTATGATTCTATGTATAAAATTAAATCAAACGATTGATATATTAATCCTGTAATTTGATTGAAGATATAAAATCCAGATTATTTAAAAACCAATCTCCGGTTTCCTTTACACCTGAATCTATGCCAAACATAGGTTGCCAATTTAGTAAATTTTTAATTTTAGAAATATCAGCTAGACTATGTTCAATATCTGATGGATCTCGATCTATAAAATTAATTGTAGCTTTTTTGTTTAAATAATTTTGAATAACAGTAACAAGATCGTTTACTGTTATAGCATTGCCACCTCCAACATTAAATATTTCGTATCCTTTTGATTTTGTTGATTTTATAAGTGCATTTGCTACATCAGATACATAAGTGAAATCTCTAGTTTGATTTCCATCACCGTATATTGTGATGGGATCATCGTCAATAATAGACTTTAAAAATTTAAATATAACCATATCTGGCCTGCCAAAAGGTCCATAGACTGTGAAAAATCTCAATACAGCTACATTTATATTGAAATGATAATGATAGGTATAAGCTAATAATTCTGCAGATATCTTACTTGCTGCATAAGGAGAAAGAGGAAATGAAGTGTTATCAGTTTCTTTGGTCGGTATATTTTTATTGTCACCATAAACGCTAGATGTTGAAGCAAGTGTGAAATTTGAAACACTTAATTTTTTGCATAACTCAAGTAAATTTAATGTGGCATTAACATTATTTTCTTGATATGCCCAAGGATCGATTATACTTGTCCGAACTCCTGCATAAGCTGCAAGATGAATTACTGCATTTATATTATTTAGATTGTTACCTAAATTAAGGATATCATTTTTGTTGTTGAGATTTATTTTTTCCAAATTGAAATTTTTAAAGTTTTTTAGAGAATTAATTCTCTCATTTTTGAGCTTTATGTCATAAAAATCATTTATATTATCTATTGCTATGACAGTGTGATCATTTTCCAATAGCGCTTTGGCTGTATGATATCCAATAAAACCTGCTGCCCCGGTAACAATACAATTCATTTTTCACCTTTATCATTTAATTGTGTATATTTTATTATTTATATAATATGATTTATATAGATATTTATCATTAAATAGAAGTAATAAAAAAATCAAAAATGAATTTAGAAGTAATTTGTACTTAAAATGAATAATAAATTAGTTAACGTATCAGTCATAATTCCAACATATAA
>CEPW01137729.1_pt1 | contig 17007 bp, 10 predicted proteins | sample 356211 | NCBI WGS metagenome assembly CEPW01 (sample SAMEA2620021, study PRJEB7988) | marine metagenome | biome: marine biome (ENVO:00000447); feature: deep chlorophyll maximum layer (ENVO:xxxxxxxx); material: "saline water (ENVO:00002010), including plankton (ENVO:xxxxxxxx)" | depth 25 m
TTTTTTTGTCGGAGAACAAAAGCGAAAGGACTTTTCATCGTCCGTTTTCATCATCGATCCCATTTTTTCCAATTCGAGAGAGAAACCAACGACTTTTTTTGCGGCGGTTTAATAATAGAGAGAGAGGAAGAGGAGACGGAGGATGTCGAAACGACCGACCCCTGCACAAAACACCACGACCGACCACATGCACCACGGTACGATGGGCGCGGGAGAAAACAACACCGATGGTGGAGGATCCCCGAGTTTTACCGACGCCGAGCAGCAACCCTCTCCCTCAAATGTTGGTGTTGGAGGAGGAGGAGGAGGAGGAGCAGGCTCGAAGTCGTCCTTGGCGCCGTCGATCGTGTACCCGACGAAATTCACGTGGCATTACGAGGGGAAAATGGTGCACCTGTGCGGCTCGTTTACGAATTGGCTGGAAACGGTACCCATGGCGCCAGAAATCCAAACGCCGAACGGGAACCAAGTGTTTTCGGTGGTGTGCAACTTACCGTCTGGGTACCACCAGTATAAGTTTATCGTGGACGGAGAGTGGAGACACGACGAAAACCAAGCGTTCATACAAGACCCGCTCGGGAACGTGAATAACTGGTTGTTCGTGAAGAAACCGTCGGGACACGGAGGCGGGGGCGGCGGGAACAGCGCGGTGTCGAGCCCGAGCGGAGGTGGGATCGGGAGTCCAGGGATGACGAACGCGGAGATGCAAAGCGCGCAGACGGGTGGAGGCGCGTATATTCAACAACAGCAGATGATGCAACAACAGCAAAATTATCAACAAGGCACGGCGCCGCTGGAGGTGCCGGGAATGGTGTCTCCGGGAGGATCGTCCGGTATGAGTGACGCCGGTATTATTGGTGGTGGACAACAAGCGCAAGTGTTGCATCACCAACTTCAACAAGACAGATCGCAACGGCAGTGGATGAATCAGGATGATTCGCAATCGGACAGCTTGAACGTGGAGCAACAACGGAGAATACAACAACAACAACAACAACAACAACATTATCAACATCATCATCATCAAGGAGGAAGCGATCAACACTTGGTTGGGGAGATTTCGCCGGAACGTGCCTCACAAAGGCACCACCACGCGATGCGGGATGATGAGAACGCGGCGGAGGTGTCAAATGTCGTAGATGCGGGCATGGATTGGGTGTCCGGAGGGATCAACGGGTTGCAAATTAAACGAGATGGTGACGGGAGACGTAAGTCTATAAACGTGGCCAGAGAGGGCGGACCTATAGCGACAGCGGCGACGGCTTCAAATCGACCCCCGATGCAACCGAACAGGAATAATAACGATTACGTCGAGCAGCAAGGTGAAGGAAGCCCTGACGATCATGCCTCGGACGCATCTCGCGCGCGAGTCTTGGAGTTTTTGCAAAGACATACGGCGTACGAATTGATACCGGAGTCGAATAAAGTCGTCGTGTTAGATACCAATTTACCGGTTAGGCAAGCGTTTCACGCGTTCTACGAGCAGCAGTTAGCAGCAGCACCGCTTTGGAACCCGGCGAAAGGGGAATTTTCCGGTATGATTTCTGCCGGCGAGTTTATAGATTTGTTGCGAGTGCTCTCGGAGGCATTCAAAGACGTGAAACAAGTCACGGAAGAAGATTTAGATAGGTTTACCGTCGCGAAAGCGCGGGAGGAGTGCGGTACGAGCGTGAAGAATTCGAATTTAATTTCGGTTCGACCGGAAGATTCGTTGCATTTAGTCGCTTTGGTGTTGTTAAAGAACAACATGTACTCCGTTCCGGTCGTTTCGTACGGCGGCAGTTGCGGCGGCCAGAACGCCGGCGGCGGCCAGAGTAAGAAATCATCGAGTGGTGGTGATACTAGCGATAAAAAGAATAGCAACAATAACGACAACGACAACAACAACAACAACAAAATGGGAAATATGAACCCGAGCGCGGCGCTTCTTCTTCACGTGACTAATCTCGCAGAGATTTTTGCGTGTTTGCATAGACACTTTCGAGGCGTACCTTCCTCCTTGCCTCTCTTTTCGCAGCCGCTCGGTGCCTTACCTATCGGCACGTGGACGAAAGAGTTTGGAGGAAGACGATCGCCGAGTGATTCCTTACTTCGGAGGACAAACTCGTTTGGTCAAGCAGACTTGGTCGAAGCCGCGTCTGACGAAGAGTTTTTTGCAAATCTTCCAGAAGAGTTGCAAAGGTTAGCGCCCTTGCGGTGCGTGTATCCTCAAACAACCTTGGCGGAAGCGTTTACGATGATGGATGGTGTATCGTGTTTACCAGTCGTGGACGATAGCGGGAGAGGTGGTCTGATTGACGTCTACGCGAGAAGTGATATTGTGAAATTAGCCTCGAACAACGCGTATTTGAACGTGAACATGAACGAATTTACGATAGCTAGTGCGTTGCAAAACTCGCGGATGGCTTCGGGCGGTGGGTACGCGTCCCCGTCTTCGATAGGTGGTAATGGTAACGATGCCGCCATGGATGGGTCCTCGATGAATACGATGCCAAGCAATGTTTTAAACAACAAACCTCCGAGTCCAAAATTCAACGCCAGCGGAATGGGCGACAGTCTATTCAGTTCGGGTGGGTCGCCATCGAAAACCAATAATAACAACGCGTACGCCGGCGGTTTTTCCACTTGTACGCGTTCAGACACTTTGCGAGCGGCGGTCGAGGGATTAGGATTACCCGGTGTGAAACGTTTAGTCGTAGTAGATGAAAAAACAGGCGCATTGGAAGGTATCATCGCGTTATCGGACGTCATGCGATTCTTGTTGAGATGAGAGATGAAAACTCTCAGTAGGAATTTAATAAATCAAATCGTACACATGCATTCGCGTGTCGGCATCACAAAATACAAACTATCCCTTACATGGGGATCAACTCATTTTTCATAAATACAAAATGTTAACACAAAAGCATTTCCGCAAAAACGATCAGCATCGCTACAAAATATAACGCCACGTGGGACGAAATGAAATTTCTACATCCCTGATTCACGTTAAAGTCAACGTTCGGCACTGGGGCCGAAGGCGTGTTGTACGGACCTCGCAAATTGTCCAATTCGTTTGGTGCGATGCAACCGCCGTTTCCGTCACAAACTTTCGCAAAGACGCCGTCTGATGTGTTTGGCACGCTGGAACATGGGTACCCTTTCTCGGGTTGAATTGGATACACGTGAGTCCCCGTACACGACGACGGAGAATCGTAGCATTTGAACGCAGTCATCGCGCATACGGTTTCCGGAAACGAAATTTCTGTCACGCAATCCCCACCATGGGAATACTGATTAATCTGTTGGCACCAAAAATGTACATTTCGACACTCGTTTCTGAAACAAGTCCCGATATCGCGGTTCGAAAGTACATCGTAGGCACATTTCGTCCCGTATGGTTTCCAAACGTCTGCGGCGCACGATTTCGACGAGCCGTCGCACTTTTCTTGTACGTCGCACGTAGACACCGCGTCTCGACACACCTCGCCTTTCGGCTTTATAGCGCACGAACTGTCGCAGCATCCGTCGTGGTAGCTTGAACACGCTTTACCGGGCTTAAGCCTGCACGTTTCCGCGTCACAACACGAGTTTTCATTTCCATATAGTGTGTCGGAACAATCGTTATTCCAGCAATCGCATTCCTCGCCTTCTTCGACAATGCCATTCCCACATTCGCTCTCGTCACCTTGTTTCAAACACGCGAGTTCGGAATACACTGCGCTGTATTTAGCTACCGTACACGTGCTCCATTCCGTTTCGAGTTCGTACCCAGCTTTCGCAGCCATGATTAAACCGGTATCGGGACAATTATCCTCATCGCCGTCGTGTAGAAATCCGAGATTGTGTCCTATTTCGTGCGCTACAGTCGCGGCAGAGTAGCGCAAAGAATTCGCAGGGTTCACCTCGTTCACGTTTGTTGCATAGTCCGTGCATGCACCTCCTGTATACGCTAAACCAATCGTTCCGCCATCGAAATTATGCCCCGATAAAACAGAAAGAACGTCGACACCAGCGTTTTGTACCGAGGTGGCCCAATCTGTGACTTCATCCAAAAGCTCGTCGCTGTTCACCTCTTGATCCGAACACATCGTGCACGTGCCTTTTGAGACTGTTCCCCATGGATCGGTAGCACCTTCGTTCGTATATCCGATTTCTTTGACTACAATTTCAATGTTCGGATTAAACGCGTTTTCGTATAACGCGGAGACGTAATTCATAATCGAGATTGTTTCGACGACGCACTCGAACGCCCCATCGCAATTTGACACTCGTGCTTCGTCGATGTGCACGTACAACTCGATAACGCGAGTGTGATCGTAATCAATCGCTCGCAGTTTTCGTCTTTTTACGTCCTCGTCCTCGTTTTCTTCGTTTCTCGAAGGCATGAATTTAATCCGGTCTCTCTGTTCTCCAACGTTCTCTTCGGCGATTTCGTCCGCGGCGTTGAATGCGATAAAATCCACGTTTTCCAAACCGTTCCCCTCTGTGTCATTCTCCTCTTCGCCATAATCGTTCAAAATCTTCCTCCTTCTCACTCTCCTTATTTCTTCCACCTCTTCCTTAAAATCTTCGTGCGGCATCATCAAACTCACGCTCATGTTCTTCGCGAGCATCGCGACGTGCGCGTATCCGTCCTCCGCGCACAGATTCGCCGACACTCGCGACCGGCCTCTCCCGTTCTCTCCTTTCACTCTTCCTTTATACGCGCACTTCTTCGCGACGCGCGTCGCTTCGTCTCGCGTCGCCGCGTCTTCTTCCTTCCCTTTCTCCCCATCCCATCGCGACACCGTAAACCCCTCTGAGAGGACCTTCGAGGGAAAGACTTCCACGTCGAAGGTTTCCCCGAACGCGTGCACGACGAACGAGCGCACCTCCCCTTTCGTCTCGTCCTCTTCGTCGTCGTCGTCCTCGGTCGTCGAATACGTCACGTTTTCCACGCGCACGATTCTGTAGTCTCTCAGCGCCGCTTTTCTCGGCGACGACAACACCCGCGTCGTCGTCGTCATCATCCTCGGCCCCTCTGCTTCTTCTTCCAAAGCTGTTGTTGTCGTTATTAGGGGAATCGCACGGGTCCAATCGACCAACAGAATCATCAACACCATCCAAAACAAAACCATCATCATTCTCGAGAAGAGGAGGGAAAAAAAAGAGAGTAATAAAGCGGCAACAACAGTACTCGTTTGGGGCGGCGCGCCTCCTCCTAAGATGTGGCGGCTCTCTCTCGACGTAGTAGTAGCGTGGTGGTGCCTTTTATGGCGAGACTTGGGGAGAGAGTATGTGGTAGTTACGGGGAGGGGTGGGGGTCTGGGAGTCTTTGACAAAAGAGTGAAAAAAGGGAGGAGTCCTTTAGGGTTTAGTAGGGTTTGGTGGAGTCTTTTTTTTTTTTTAAATTCCAATTCGGCACTTTTAAACGACTTTTTTCCAATTGGAAAAAGAAGGGAGGACGACGCGACGACGATGTCGTCGAAACCACCACCCTTTGAAGGGTCGTCGTCGTCGTCGTGTGTCTTCTTCTCTTCCGTCGAGAGGAATCGACTGGCCAGAGCCGCGCTCGGGGCGACGCTCTCGTCGTCGTCGTCGTCGTCGTCGTCGGCGGCGGCGGCGGCTTTGCCTTTGGACGACGACGACGTTTTTGGCGGCGGCTTTGGATCGAAGAAGAAGAAGAAGAAGATCTTCTGCGCGACGGCGGTCGAGTGCCTCGTTCGAGGCGAACACGCGGCGGCGCTTCTCGACGCGGACGTGGGAAAAGCGCTTTTTGACGACGACGACGCAAAAGACGAAAAAGGAGGAGTAGTATTGAGCGAAGAAGAGCGGGAGTTTGGCGTGTTCGTCGCCGGCGTGGCGAGTTTGGTGTTGCACGTGCGAGCGAACGTGGTCGGACCACCTCCAACGCCGTCCTCGAGGATGGACGAGGAAGAAACGACAGAGGAGGAGGAGGCGTTGATGACGAGAGTGTTCGAACGGTGCTTGGTGAAAAGACGAGAAAACTGGACGCGGACGATGGACGAAGGAGAGAAGGACGATGGGACGACGAAAAGCAAACGTCGACGCCGGATGTTTGAGACGGCGTTGTCGCGGGACGGCGAAGACGCGAGCGGGAGAATCGAGCACCCAGAATATCTCGCGATGGCGGTGGAGTGTTTGATAAACACGGAACCGATGATGAAAAGAGTAGAGTACATGGAAAAAGACGAGACGTTGGACGTTTCCGCGAGACCTTCGCCGATCGGGAGGTGTAGGCGCATCGCGAAGGAAGCGTTGGACGCAGAAGAAGAGACAGGACGCAACGAGGAAAGAAGAGCCAACAACGATGAATTTTACGTCGTGAGAGATTGGTTCGCGGCGCGATGTGCCGTGGCACACCAGAGAGTGTTGTTTGGACGCACGGTGACGCTCAGAAAACTGTGCTTGGGATTCTTCGCGAGAGCGTTGGAAGGATTGTCACGCGCGAGTCCGAGTTTGGCGGACGTAGGGGATGACGAGAATGATGATGTGAGTGGTAGTAATAATACTAAGAACAAAATAGAAGACTTGCACTACCTTTACGGCGCGTGCCTCATAGAAGCATCGTTGATGGAGCACGAATTTGGCGTCGACGATTCCGCCCGATATCTTTTAAAACGCGCGAAGGATGCATTGGGGATCACGATTGAAAAATCCGGTGCATTGGGGTACCGAACGGTCCATCAACAAGACGCGAAAGCACAGTTGGTACTGAGAGTCGCGTGCGAGGAACGAGCACGTGCAGAGTCTGACGACGATGACGACGATGACGATGATGGCGGCAGAAATGGCGACGATGGATGCGTTGAGCACGACGAAAATATCGCATATTCCTCTTCCTTCGCCATGTCCCGCGTGCGCGTCGAACTCGAAGGTTTATCCGCGGATGGGAGTCAAATTCTCCAAAAACCAAAACTCCAGAACGAGTCTGATGCGGACGATCCTTCTCTAAATGCAGCTTTATCGACGATAGCTCAAGTCGTTCTCTTAGCCGAATGCGTCGCGGTGCGCAAGAAGCAAGCCGACGACGGTTTGCGCAACTGGGAAATGGCGCCGTACTTGGAACGCGTCCTTACGCAAGCAAAATCGCGTCCAGTCGTACGAGCGAGTGCAACGGTACTCGTCGCCAGACACGAAAAGACGCGCGCGCGAACACGCGAACGCGCTTTGTTGTCCTTAGAAGACGTGACGAGATCCGTCTCGGAAGTCCCCGCACATGCCGCCAAGAAGATGAAACAAAACAAGAAGCAGAAACGGGATGATGCGTTCAGAGTGCTCTCTGCGCTTGCGAAAGAACGGTGTCGGTTTGCATTTTCAGTCTGGTTCCCACCAATCCACGCGCTGAAAAAGGAGCTAGGCGAAGCACTCATTTCCATAGGTATGGTTGGCGCCGCGTTGAAACTCTTCGAAGAAATCGAACATTGGGACGCGTACATTTCCTGTCTCGAATTGCTCGGAAAGAAACAACAAGCCGCAGACGTGGTGAAAACGCGTTTGAATGAAGAACCGGCGAATGCAAAATTATGGTGCGCTTTAGGCGACGCGAGTGGCGACGAGACGTGTTATCACAAAGCGTGGGAAGTTTCCGGCGAACGCAACGCGAGGTCGCAAAGGACATTAGCGAGATTATGTGCGCAAAGGAACGATTTTGCGCAAGCTGACGTGCACTGGACGAGAGCATTAACATTGAACCCACTCTTCCCGGGGGCTTGGTTTAACTGTGGCTATTGCAGAATGAAGTGCGAAGGCCGCGAGGATGACGCATTGGCGGCGTTTGTTCGATGCGCTCAAATTGATCCAGAAAATGGACAAGCATGGAACAACGTTGCCGCATTATCGATGCATAAACAAAGGTTCCAAGCTGCGCGCGCCGCCTTGCAAGAAGCGGTTAAACATTATCGCACGTCGTGGCACACCTGGGAAAACTTAGCCATTGCGTCTGCGAAAACAGGGAGATTCGTCGCGTCCGCGAGAGCGTTGGTAAAAGTCATAGAATTAACCGAAGGGGCGAGAGTCCACATACCGACAATATCGACGCTTTTAGATATGTGCGAAGAAGGGAGGAAACTTGGCCCGGAGAAGTGCGAGTGGATGCGCGACGCGGAGAAATGGGAACGCGAGGCGAATACGAAAAAGGACGCGACGTTGTTGAGTTTAAACGCGTCCGACGACGAAGGTGAGGTGTCGGATGACGACGACGAAGAGGATTGGAACGATACCGCGTGTGGGGAAGCCGCGGCCGATATCGCATCATTTTTTGCTAATTTTAGCGTGGACGATACGGACGAAGCTACGACAACAGCAGCAGTATCATCATCATCATCATCGGCAACGAAAACGACAACGACGACGACAGAAGCCAGATGGAACGTTCGAGACGAGGAGATTGACGAAAAGACGGGTGCGCCAAGAATCGTCGCTAAAATCGAAGAACTTCTAGAGCAGATCTTAGCGAAAGCGGCGTCTGGGAACACGAGCGCTGGTGGTGGTAACAACGCCAGTGGCGCACCGCCGAGAAACATGCGCGATGTCGCGGCCATTTGGCACCTCGTGTCGAGACACGCTGAAAATTGTGGCGACGCCGGATCTTCTATCGAGGCAAAATTGAAAGTTGTTCGAGCGTTAGATGCGTCTGGTTGGAGGAAAGATGAGAACGCATTTGACGCGTACGTCTCGGCAGCGATCAACTGGGCGAATGCGATGAAAAGAGACCCTTCCGTGTGTACAAAAAAAATGTTTGCGAGCGCGAGAATGTTATTGAAAAGCGCGGTTAAAATTGCCGCGAACGAAGGCTTCGACGAACGCGCTATATTCGCGCCTTTAACCAAAGCGTTAGAGAGCGTAGAAGAGATTGAAAAGAGCTTCGATTAGAGAAGAAACAACACAGATAGTAGTAGTGGTACCATGGTAGTAGTAGTAGTGGGTAGTATAGTAGTAGTAGTAGTAGTACGTGGTACGTATTTTAGTAAATCAAAATGTTAGTCTATTAAATATCGCGGTCCGTTTGTCGCGGCTCTTCTTTGTCTTTCGTTATCTCTTTTTGATAAAGCTACAGTTATTTGTTAGGAAGTGCAGAAACTACAGGTACTCCCCACTCTTTCTATTTTACTCGCCCATGACATCCGGTGGCGCCTCGAACAAGTAATTCGCCGCCATCTCTTCGTTCTTATCGCACGCGATGTATGCCTCCACGCACTGTTCCATAGAAAAACCCAAAGCCATCAACCGTTCGCACGCTTCGTTCTCTTCCTTTGTCAATTCGATTTGTTCCATCTCGTCCTCGCCCATCCCTGGCGCTTCAAAATCGCTCGGTTCGTTCAACAGTTGTAAAAACTCCTCCTGGTTGCTGTTGATCAAATGGTACAACTGCGGGTTTTGTCTTTGCAATTCGCCGAGCATAGGTTGTAAAATAGACGGATTGCCTTGCACCATCGCGCGGATGGCTTGGAACTGCGGATTATCGCGAAGAAACGCCAACGTATTCACCATTTCACCTTCTGGTCCTCCTTCCTGCGCGCCACCAGCACCAGCTGTTGCTAAATTTGACGGGATGCCTTGCGGGAACAAGTTCAACGGCGCCGAGCCGTCCGCTGTAGCTGGGGGCACTCCACCCGCGCCACTTTCTGGAGCAGACGCCGCCGCACCTTCCGCCGTTCTTGCCACATCTGCCCCCGCGACATCTGCTGCTGGTGGTGCCGCCGGAGACGGTGGTGCCGCCGGAGAAGGCGCCATCATCCCTTCTGGAATCCCATTCAACAAATATTCCACCGCGCGATCTGGATTGTTGAACGCCGCTCTCAACGCCGCCACGCACTGGTCTCTTGGGAAACCCATCGCCTGTAACTCCTCGATCGCTTTTTCTAATTCCGCACCAACTACTAATCCCGGAGATGACACCGGAACTGCCGTCGCTGCCGCCGCTGCCGCCGTTTGTGTTTGCGTTTGCGTTTGCACCGGCGCCGCCTCGTCGCGAGCCGTTTGCGCTTGCGCCGTTTGTGCCGTCGTCGTCGGTTTCGGTGTCGCCACGCTCGTCTTTTCCGCTGGTTTCTTCGTCTTCTTACTCATGACTACCACGAAACCATCCTCCGTAATCTCCGCCTCTTCCACCGTTTTCGCGTCTTCCAGCACTTTCCCTTTGTGCACAAAGACCAAGAAATCCGTCTCTGGCCCGAGCGACGGGTGTTCGGCCACCGCGAGTTCTTTGCATCGCAAAATTGTCGTCGTCGACGGGTCGCTCACGTCGATGTCGAACTTTTGCGCCGTTCTGTCGTTTTGTATCCGACGCGAGGAAGAAGAAGAGACGCACGTGCGTTTCGAGTCAGAGTCGTTTTGGATCCCGGAAATCTCGATTGGAAAAAACGAATCAAAAGAAGAGAGGAGACAAAAGAAATCCATTTCGAAAAGACGAGACCCAAAGGGTGGTCGAAAGCGACGAAGGAAAAGAGCGCCCCGGAAAACGTCGAGAGCACGACGCACAGCGTTTTCAAGTGAATCTTCATGGCGGCCTCTCTCTCTCTCTCTCTTTCTGGAGGGGGGTGTTCGGAAGAAGAAGGCCGAAAGAATGTCGTTTCTGAAACCGGATCCAAAAGTGCCTGGAAAAGACTCAAAACCCTAAATTTATGAGAGAAAAAAAAACAGTTGAGAAAACACGACTGGGGAAAAATGTAAAACACTCGAATACAACACACGCTTTGACACGGCGGCGGAAAAACGACTTCGCGCGAGAACGAAGAAACGCACCACGCGGAACACGGACGCATCGAGAGAGAGAAAGAGAGAGGAGCCCCGCGTTTTGTTTTCTTTCACTCGCGCCTTTTCCATTTGCTCCTCTCTTTGGACGACAGACTCTCGAGAATTGGACTTTATAACACAATATAAGGGAAAAGAAGAGAGCGCTTTGACGGATCGCGAAAGGAAGCGGAGGAGGAAAGGAAGGGAGAAAGAAGAAGAAGAAGAAGAAGAAGACGCGCGTGGGAAGAGGCGCGCGCGTGAGCGGAGAAAGAAGGACGCGCACGAGCGGTGCTCTCGAAGGAGGTGACGCGGAGATGAGAGATTCCGACAAAATGCACCCCGTGTCGGATGGCATCGAGCTGCATCATCGAACGTACGAGGAAGAGTGTTCGTACATCGAAAACAGAGATCCGACGTCGTACACAATCAAACGCGGGTTCGTGCCGAACATGCGCGTGCCTGGAATATTCTACGTGAACAAATTCTTAGCTGGATTAACTTTTGAGGAGTTGAAACAACATTCCGAGCGAGGGCGTTCGGGCGGATTTTTACCCGCGGTGAAACAAATAGCGAACGTCGCGTCGCTACCCGGGATTGTTGGGAATTCGATTGCCTTACCGGACGTGCACTCTGGGTACGGTTTTGCCATAGGAAATGTAGCTGCGTTTGATGTAAACGACCCGAAAGCAATAGTTTCGCCCGGAGGCGTTGGTTTCGATATCAATTGTGGGGTACGCTTAGTAAGAACGAATTTAACCGAAGCGGAAGTGCAACCGTTGAAAGAGGAAGTCGCGCAGGCGTTGTTTGATCACATCCCAGTTGGTGTCGGCGGGAAAGGTATCATTCCCGTTGACGCGAAGACATTAGATACGGCGTTAGAGATGGGCATCGATTGGTGTGTTCGAGAAGGTTACGCGTGGATTGAAGATAAAGAACGATGCGAAGAAAACGGAAGAATGTTAAACGCCGATCCGAGCAAAGTTTCTCAGCGGGCGAAAAAAAGAGGTTTACCGCAAATGGGTACCTTAGGTGCCGGGAATCACTACGCGGAAATACAAGTCGTGGATGAAATTTTTGACGCTTTTGCGGCGAAGAAAATGGGCATAGATAAAATCGGCCAAGTCGTGATTATGATTCACTCGGGCTCTCGAGGGTTAGGGCACCAAGTCGCTACGGACGCGCTCGTCGAAATGGAAAAAGCAATGGCGAAAGATGGATTAGAACTAAATGATCGACAATTAGCCTGCGCGAGAATAAGCTCGCAAGAAGGTAAAGACTATTTGGCCGCCATGGCGTGCGCCGCCAACTACGCTTGGGTCAACAGACAATCCATGACCTTCCTTTGTCGCCAAGCGTTTGCGAAAACCTTCAAGAAAACCGCCGAACAACTAGACATGCACGTCGTCTACGACGTCTCCCACAACATTGCCAAAATAGAAGAGCACGTCGTCGACGGCGAGTTAAAAACCTTACTCGTTCACCGAAAAGGATCCACCCGTGCGTTCCCTCCGCACCACCCACTCATCCCAGTTGATTACCAATACACCGGCCAACCCGTCCTGGTCGGCGGCACCATGGGCACCTGCTCCTACGTCCTCACCGGCACCGAAAAAGGCATGCACGAAACATTCGGCAGTACTTGCCACGGCGCTGGACGCGCGCGAAGTCGACACAACTCTCGACAAAAATTAAGCTACGAGCAAGTCTTGGAAAATTTGAAAACCAAAGGGATATCCATACGCGTCGCGAGTCCAAAGTTAGTCATGGAAGAAGCGCCGGAAAGTTACAAAGACGTGACCGAGGTCGTGGATACCTGCCACGACGCCTGTATTAGTAAAAAATGCGTCAAGTTGAGACCGATTGCAGTCGTTAAAGGGTAAGTCGCGCAGAGGCACGCGCGCACGCGCACGCGTATTTAGAGAGAGAGAGAGAGAGTACTTTAGTATATAATACAAGTTCCAAATCCGGTCGACAAAAATCGGGACTTTTTTTTTGACAAAAAATATCTAAAAAAAGCGCCGACGTCATTTGTAATCAGAACAAAAATATTCCCTTTCGAACACGCGTAACATCAACACCGACGACAGCATGAACGCCGAAAACTACATCAAAGCCTTCCAAGGCGTCATGGGCTTTTACGGCCTGTCCTTTCTCATCGCGCCGGCGAAAATGGTGCGCAGTTTTACACCCTCTTTTTGGAATTGGGATCACAAAATTCCAATCCGCGAATTTGCCCTTTTCACACGCGATGACTGACAATTCTTCTTCCTCTCTTTACGCACGCGCAGCAAGAGGATCACTTCAACTCTCCGGCGTGCGTGGTAGCGTCGTTGTGGTCGTCTTTTTCTTCTCGCCAAAAATGATGGTGGAGGAGGAGCGTCTTTTTTAGAGACGCTTTTCCGTGCTGCTCTCTCGCGGGGTCTCTCTTTTCGATCGCGCTTTTTTCGTGTTGGGTAACCGCTGTGCCCCCTCATGGAAATACCGCATCTTCTTTTGTGTCTCGACTGACGCGCGGCGACATTTTTTTTCCCACTTTCTCTCCATTCGTCTCCTGCCTACATCAATAGCACGCCGATGATTAAGTTCTGGGCCAGAGGGTCCTCGACTGCCTGGTTGGGTCTCGCGTACGCGGTCGGCCAAATGCCAACCGCGGCGGCGGCCAAACTGTGCACCGCCGTGTCTTTCGTCTGCGGCGTGTTATATCCGTGGAACGCCAAATTTAACTTGATCGGCGAAAAGTTGGACGTTAAGTATCCGATGCACTACGTGCCAGAAGTGCTGATGGGTTTGTTGACCGTTTCCGGGATAGTCGTGAGCATGGACTAATTCGATACAGACGACAAACGTCAGAGACGACGGGGCGTCTCGACGCCGCGTACTCTTTCTTTCTCTCTCTTTCTCTCTGCGAAGAAAGAAGCGACGAGGTGAAAGGAAAGAAGAACAAGAAGAAGAAGAAGAAGAAGAAGAAGAAGAAGGACGTTAAATTGTACACACATACCGTCCACGCGATGGAAGGAAAACTTGCTTTGTTGTTAGACTTCACTGTTCACGAAGAAGTATCGTCCGTCCTCTCGTATATTCGCGTACGCCTCTCCCTTTACATAATAAAATCGCCTCTCAAAGGGATAGATGGAGAGTAGATAATCCACACACTTCTCCATTCTTTCTCCGCTTTTAAATAGTGCACCATCATCGCCTCGGACGCACCAAAAGTCGTCGTCATTTGCACCGATGGTAGACGTGGTGCACCACGCGGGGGGGTCTGTGGGCAAGTCTTCGAAGCGTAAGCTCGCCGAGAGACTCCTCGCGTTCGCGTTCCTCCTCTTCTCCGTCCTCCTCGCGTGCGCGTTCCTTTTCCCGGAGGCGACGATTCCTTCGAGTTTCAGCGAGGCGCATAAACGGAAGAGAGAGGAGCGATTGCTCGCCTCGGCGCACCACGAGGACGACGAGCGAACGTTTCACGATATTCTGGACGCCAATCGGGAGAAAGAACGAGAGACGTTCATGCAATCGCACGACGAAGCGGTGAAAGTGCACGATAATCATTTTTTGGACGACGATGATGATGTTCACAACGCAGAAGGTGGTGGGGGAGAAGAAGGCGGGAAAGACGACGACGCGCCATCGTCCGACGACTCGACGACGGACAGATTTTCAAAGTCGAAGCATCCAGACCTGTCTCGTTCGATATACGAAAAGTTACTGCGGTACGACCACTCCGCCTCGGCTGCTTTGGTGCTCAAACAACAACTCGCGACTGGTAAAAAATGTCGCGAGAGCGAGTGCGCGAAAATCGGCAAAGGCGGCGTGCCGTTGAAGGCAATCAATAAAGGGAATCCGTTTACGTCGCTCTCGCCGCTGTGTTTCCAGGAGAGTGTGTTGGACGCTAAAGCGACCGAATTTGGTTTGTCATGGGATAAGAAAAGTACGAAAGATGATTGGTTCGTGCACCAAAAATCTGCCAGCGAAGATTCGAAATTTGAGATGGAGTTGTTGCCGGAAAACGCGAAGAGCGTGATGAAGATTATGAATAGAGAGAGTCGTAGGGGTAGTAGTAGCAGTAGTAGCAGTGGGACGTCTTTTAAAACGTGCGCACTCGTTGGAAACTCAGCTATTTTGAGTTCAGGCCCACCGGCTGGAAAATTCATAGACGCGCACGACGTCGTCTTTCGACTCAATCAAGCGCCGACGAAGAAGTACGAGGACCGCGTGGGGAAAAAAACAACCGTGCGCATCCTCAATAAATCTTGGGTTTTAGGCTACGGGGGCACACTTCGCTTGGAGCACGGTAACGTGAAAGAATCCGATCTCCCGAACGAAGACGGCGTTCTCTTCTTAGCCTCACGAGGGAACTTCCAAGCCATCACCAAACTGATGAACAAGTTTCGCTTTTCGAGCGCCGGCGGCGTCGAAACCGTCAAAGTCTTGCGCATGAACTTCAAACTCTACGACGTCATCAGCGCGCAGTTGAAACGGTTCCGCTCTTGTCTGGCGTCGAAAGAGCAAACCTTCACCGGTGGATCGACTCCATCTTCTGGGTTGATGGCCTCTTTGCTCTTAGCTGGTCGATGCGACGAGGTGAATCTCTACGGCTTCGGTCCGGGAACGATTCGAGGCAAGTACCAATACTACACGTTAGCGGGAAGCGAACGCGCGCACGGAGAATCCGTGCACGCCTTCGGGTTAGAGTTTGCCTTTTTGAAAGCAGTGGATAAAATCGGTCTTGTTAAAATCTGTCGTCCGCCGATGGACGACGAGAGATGCAGGAGAGGGTTGTAATACTGCGCATCATCGCACTCGTTTAAGTAAGTCAATTCGCGTCTCGATTTTGCTTCTTCTTCTGGAGTTCGTTTCACAATTTCACCCGACATTTTTTGCGCTGCTTTTAGTAAAGTCGATTTGCTCGAAGAGGAGGCATCATCATCATCGATCGATCGATCGAGGTGGCAAAAGAAGAATAATGCCTTTTCCTCGTTCGTCTTTTGAGACTTTGAAGAAGCGACGACGACGACATTTTTGGTTCTTCGCGTTCAGAATCGTGCCCGTCGCGTCCTTTGTGGTCGCGTGCGTGTTTTGCGCGCAGTATTATTATTCGAGCGCGAAGTGGCGGTCGACGGCGGTCGAACTCGATCGAGCGACGCGAGTTTTGTGCCGGGAAGAAAAACTCGAGGCGCTGACGATGGCGGAGACGAAGACGCGACGACGAATAGAAAGTTTAGAAAAAGAACGCGACGCGCAGAGGAATCGCTTGAAAGAAAAAAACGCGGAGATCAATCAGCTGAAAGAAGAGGTGAAAAAATCGAAGCCGACGGCGTCGGCGAAGATGGCGATGGAGGCGAAAAAAAAGAACGAAGAATTAGAGGAAGAAATGAGAGCTCTGAAAATGGAAATGAACGAAATGAAACGAGAGAACGAGAAGGAGATGCAAGAGTTTAAGGTGGATTCGAGCGAGGCGTACGACGGGTGTTCGAAGAGGGAGAAGAAGTTGCGAGGAGAGTTAGAGAGGTGTTTAGGGGGATACGGAGGAGGCGTTTTAGGGAGTAGTAGTAGTAGTAGTAGTGGTGATAGAAACTTCAACGAGGGAGTAGAGAGAAGAAGTAATAGCGATAGTATCGGCAAAGCCGTCCGCGCATCCCGGCGAGAGGAGGGGGATGGAGACGACGGCGTCGAACCCGCGAAGACGGACGAAACCAAAACTGTAGAAGACGAAGACGAAAACGACGCCGACGACAAATACGAACAACAAAAACAAACAGAGCAACAGCGCGCACTCGGTGACCTGGACGAAGAAGACGAGGACACCAAGCGAAAACACGACCTCCGCGTCGAACGCATGGAACGTCTCGAAAAACAACGCCAAGACCAGGCGAAATACTGGGCAAAGTACCAAGCAAAGAAGAAAGCGAAGAAAGAAAGAGAAGAACAAGAGAACGCGCAAGGCATCGAAGAAGACAACGGCGAGGAGGAAATCGAAGACGAAGACGTCGCGAGAGAAGAAGAAAATGAATAATGATGTTATAATAGATGGCGCTTCATTCGCGCGCGCTCGATGTAGAAAGTAAACACTTTTAGTTCAAAGAGAGAGAGATAGAGGGTTTTCCACACAAAAAGTACCTCCCCTTTCATATGCTCGCGACACACCAATCGACGTCTTTCATCCGCGCCAAAGTTCGGTCGAAGCTTTTCTCGACCAAAAGTCGAACGCGGCGCGCCGTCCGAGAAAGACGACCACGAATCTCTGCCTCGTCTTCGTCCGAGAAAGACGACGATTCGAGTCCTCTTTCAAACGCT
>CEPW01105117.1_pt1 | contig 16947 bp, 12 predicted proteins | sample 356211 | NCBI WGS metagenome assembly CEPW01 (sample SAMEA2620021, study PRJEB7988) | marine metagenome | biome: marine biome (ENVO:00000447); feature: deep chlorophyll maximum layer (ENVO:xxxxxxxx); material: "saline water (ENVO:00002010), including plankton (ENVO:xxxxxxxx)" | depth 25 m
GCACTTGCGCAGCTAATGCCTTATCTTTGAGCATCGTCGCCCTCGCTCTTGCCCGCTCTTTCGCGCCTTGAACGTCAATGACGGCATCTTTCGGTTCGGTTGAACCGCTCGTGCTCGCTTCCGAGGACGCGTTGAATCCTCTGTCGAACGCGGAACATCCCACGAGATCCTTTTGTAACCTTCGGAGCGCTGACCTCCCCCGCGATGACGAGACGAGCATGGCCAACGCGCAATGACGTCGAGCGTGCAACTACCAGCCTGGGGTTTAGACGATTCGCCGCGCGCGCTCGCCGCGCTCCTCAAACGTCGGCTCCAGGCGTCGCGCGACGAATCGATCGACGATGGGCGTGGACTGTCAAAATGGCGCCTGTCGCACGTGGGTCGACGACGAAATCGACGCCATGGGAGAGGAAGGGAAGCATCTTCCGCGTCCCGGTGGATGCTGCGAGGAAGACGTCGCCAAGCAAAAAGAAGCGGCGAAGATGCTCGGCGAGCTTCGCGAGGTCGATCGTTCGACGGCGAGGATGCGATTGGCGTCGAACGTCATCGGCGTGGCGGATGAAGAGGAGGAGGAGGACGATTGGGCAAAGTCAGACGACGAAGGGGAGGACTCCATACTGCGGGAGATTCAGGCGGCGAGACTTCGGGAGCTCAAAGGCACCGCCGCGATGGCCGCGGCGGAGGCGAGACGGGCGAGATACGTTGAAATTAAAGAAAGTGCGCTCGCAGAGACTTTAAAAGCGAGCTCTCGAGTGGTTTTGCACGTCGTGTTGGAGGGTGCTGAGCAGTGCGCGCGCGTAGATGAGGTGTGCGACGACTTGGCGCCGGCGTTTCCAAAGACGAAATTCGTGAGAATCCGTCCGAATCACGATAAAATACTGTTAAGAACGTATCGGATCGCCGCGCTTCCGGCAGTTTTAGTGTTCAGACGCGGTCGGTTGATGTTCATGTCGTGTGCGCTAGATGACTTTGGAGGCGCCGATGACTTTGATGAGGAGCTGGTCACGCGATGGTTGGCAAAGCACGACGCTCTACCTGGACACCCATTCGCGGATGGCTCCAAACCAGCTATCTGCGGATGGTTGTCCAGCGATGCCTCATCGGACGAAGAGAATGACGATGGGAGCGACGAGGAGATGTTCGGAGTGAATAAACCGTGCGAGACGTGTGGTCGAACGTACCCGCACAAGCACATTCGAGCTCTACGGCCGGGCGAGTCTTTGCGTACGGCGAATGATTCTGACGGTGATTTCGATGATGATGACTTTTAGATGATTCGTTTTAGCTGCACTTTGTCAATAAACTACCTACCTAGACGGTGAATACTGTGGAGCCCTTCAGACCATTAATAAAGGCGCTGGCGGGCATCGCCTTCTTTCCAGGGGGCTGAACTTCGAGAAGCTCCAGCCAGCCTCCACCTCCGCACGGCACGCGAAGCACCTTCTTCGTCACTTCAACTTGGCCTTGTGCCGCGCTTGCATCGCCCTCCGTGGAGACTCTTGTGGTGATGATTTTGAGAGTCACTTCCTTCGAATCCTCTTCCCCGTTTGCGCGAATTTTGAGCACCGCCTTCGTACCCGGCCAACCCGCGAAGCCGCGCACTTTGTTGTGACACTCAAGTGCGGATTGTTTCTGAAAATCTAATTCTCCCTCGTCTGGGCTCACCTTTGCCGCGTGACTGAGCGTTTTCTCATCTTGCGGCACGGCGCGCGCCGCCGCTTCGCCGGCAAACACGGATGGCAACTCCTCCAGCAAAGCCTCCACGCCCTTCTCGAAGAGTTCAGTCAATATTTCTGGTGCCTTTTCGTCTCCGTCCAGCGGTCTCTTGATTTGTCTAAGCACGGGACCCGCATCCATTTTGAGAATAGTGTACGCCACAGACACGCCAGTCTCGGCTTGTCCACTCTCCAACGCCCGTTGCACTGGCGCCGCCCCGCGCCACTGCGGCAAGAGGCTCGGGTGAATGTTCAGCGTTCCATACCTCGGAATGTCGAGAAATTTTTGCGGTAAAAAGTTTCCGTACGCCGCCGTCACCATCAAGTCGACGTCGAGCGCCCGCAACGCGTCCAGAAACCACTCCTCGTTCGCCTTCACCGGACACAGTATCCTATCCTCCGCGATCCCTCGCTTCATCGCCAGTTCCGCCACCGGCGACGGCGCGGGTTCAGCGCTCTTCCGCCCTCGCCCTCGCGGCCGTCCCGGTTGCGACACCACCGCCGCCACCTCGAACCGCGCGTCTGCCCTCTCCGCCGCGTCCAGCACCCGTCCCAAGACGTCCGCCGCGCACTCCGGCGTCCCCAAAAACACCAACCGCGACTTCTCGACCCCTCTCGCCCCCTCCTCCGTCCCCGCGCTTCGCACCGCGCTCGCTCGTCGCGCCCTCATCGCGCTCACCGCGCGCACCGCGCTCGTCCCGCTCGTCCCGCCCCATCGTCGCGGACTCACCGCTCGCCGCATCCCCGCGCTCGCCGTCGCCGCGCACGCGCGCATCGCGCGCATCCCAACGCTCGACGCGGTCGTCCGCCGTCCACCGTCTGCCGCCTCGCCGCGTCCACGTTCGTCGACGACGGATGTCTCCGCTCGATTGTCGCTCCAACCCATCCAATTTCTCGAGTCACAATCGGTCAAATACCCCCCCTCGACCTCGAAGAGGGAAACCCGGCGATTGGTCGGGAGACGACGACGCGCGTCGACGACCGACGACGTCGCGCGCGCGACGTCGAGGACGAACGATGTGGTCGATGCGCGCGTGTAGGGACGCGCTCCGCGCGTGCGCGCGGTCGAGCGCGCGCGGGTCGGTGGGACGACCGGACGCGCGCGGGTGGACGATCGCGCCGACGGCGACGGCGACGGCGACGGATGCGAGCGCGATGCGCACGGTGATGACGTCCGTGCGGGCGGAGATCAAGGCGATGCGAACGACGGGGACGCCCGTGAAGCTTAAACCCGAGGCGCGAGGGATGGAGGCGCCGATGACGAGCTTCGAGGCGGGGGCGAGGCAGGAGGGATGGGGAAAGTCGGGCGGAGGCGCGGCGCCGTGGACGCCGACGAGAGAGTTGAAGAAGCGAAAGAGTTATTTCAAGCGATGTGGACACATGATGGAGACTTTGGAGCGAGAGAAGATGAAGGAGTTAGCGGCGGAGCGTCACATCGTGCCTTTTAGACCGGGAGATGTGGTGAAACTCACGCTCGAGGTCCCGGAGAACAATAGACGAACGCAAACCTTCACGGGTGTGTGCATAGCAAAGAAGCATCGAGGGTTGGGATCTAGCTTTACCCTTCGAACCGCGATAGGAAATCTCGCCGTTGAACGATCTTTTCCACTCTTCACGCCCAACATCAAGGCGATGGAAATTCTTGAACGAAGAAAGGTTCGTCGGGCCAAGCTGTACTACTTGCGAGACAAGCCGTTGCGCTTCTCGCGGCCGTGAAAACCGTCTCGCAGTAGAAACTGAAGGATTGTTTTTCAACATACAGTATTGTAATTCGATTTCAACAGCTAAACTAGAATGTACAGTCAAGTCGATCGATATATGCAAGTTCAATTCAAGACAATCTTGCGCGGTTTAATCAAACAGCTGGTTCTGCGTCGCCGCGGATGCCGAACCAAAAAATTTTCTAGATGACATGGATGCCCGAGAATTCGGGGGGGCATTGTGAGCAAGCTGAGCATTTCCAAAGTTGAATGAGTGTACGTGGCTCATTTTCGCGCCCGCAGCTAGGCCAGCCGCGTACGCTTGTTGCATCGCAGATTGTTCCCTTTGCAAGGCGTGTTGCTGCGCTTGCAACGCCATGTATCGCATGGTATCATTCATGGGTTTGCCATTGCCAGTTTGACGAGACAGGAGCGGGTTACTACCTCCTTGTCGTACAAATCCAGTGCCGACCCCATTCACAGAAGCCGCATTTGGTACAACATTTTTTGGTGGTGGTTGGTACGAAAATTCAACGCCGTGAATGTACTGCAAGCGTTGGACAAATTCTCCTCGACGCTTTCCTTCGCATAACTCCTTGTATCGTTCGACGGCTTCGTGAATGATGTTTGAAGCAGCCAGAACTGATTCAGGATTGCCCTGAATGCAGAAAACACGGCATGGACGGTGATACACGCCCTCTTCGGGCTGCTGTGTCCAAGATTGGATCGTCGAGCCGGTGTGGCGCATGATTTCGCGAATGGAAGCTCCGCTCGCCCCGATGACAAAACCAGCGGCGAGTAACGTCACTCGCAACCTCAATCCGCCGTTTGGCATGATCTCGATAGACGCCACTTGCTGCTTCTCTTCTTCCACACCCTGACCCGCGAGTCGAGGACCTGAAGGACCTCGCATCTTCGCACCTCCAGCAAAGTTGTCCGACGGTTCGCCGCCGAGGTGAGTCGTGCTCTTTGGCGAGGTTGATGGTTCGACCACGGTCGATTGAGAAACCGTTGGAAGCAATCCCTCAACATCATACAAGACACTCCCGACAACTTTCGAGTTATCCAGTTGCATTTGCGGTCCGCCGATCCCTCCTCTCGTGAGCCCCTTGGAGTTTCCAGCTTGGGAGGGCATGGCGTACGAAATCAGAGTCGACGAATCATCCTCGCCGTCCACGATTCCCTTGGGCAACCACTGGCTCGGATAGGTGTCGCTGGACGAAAGAAAATAGTCCGGATTCATGTTCACCGTCTCGGCGTCGTTCGCAGGTTCGCGCACGTCGCAGCGGCGTCACACAGATGGAAAACGCGTGAACGCGGCTATGGAACCGCGAAAACGCGTGAACGCGAGCTCTCGCGCGCCGTGCGCGCGCGTTCGACGACGAAGACGCTCACGTGCGAGTGAGATGGGTGCGACGAAATCAGCGCACGGGTTTCCCCGCGCCCCTCGTTCGCTCGTCCAGCGCTCGTTCGCCTCGACGTCGTCTTCTGCGGCGCTCCGCGTGTTTCCACGCGGTTGGAACCGGTCGATATTCTCTTGAGTCACAAACCAAGAATGACCTTCAAGCTGGAAAACAGTGCCGAGTCGATTCGTAGTGTCGATTCGTAGTGTCGAGTCGATTAGTAGCACCTAGACGAGCTCGAGCTCTGACGAGGACGGCACGACGTGATACGCGCGAGGATTGTCGACGAAGACGTCTCGCACGCCTCGGCGAAGAAGCTCCGCGGAAACGCCCGACCAGACGTCGTCGGTGTCGGCGTCGGCGGCGAGGGAGTCGGCGGCGTCGCAGAGCGCCCTCGCGGAGCGTCTTTGTTCCTCGAATGCGGACTGGATGTCGAGCTCGAGGGCGTCGTCGCGGGCGCACGAGATGATAGACACTTTTCCGTCGTGTCCGTGTCGCAATTTTCGTTTCTTTTGTCTCGGTCTCAGAGTTTTGACGTCGTCGTTTGCGACTGAGGCGAGCGCCGGGTCGCGAAGCGCGCGCGCGAGAATTTGCAGTCTATCCCAAGACGCGTCGTCCGACGTCGAGGGCGACGTCGAGTAAACGTTCAGCGTGACGTGCGGAAAAATGCAACTGAGATATTGCGCACCTCGACCATCCATGTCCTTGGGACTCGATTCGAACGAAGCCACGACTTCTCGACACGTCCTCGTGGAGATTACATATCGCCGTCCGTCGAGCTCACACTCCAATCGCGCCCGCGCGACGCATCCCTCTTCGCTCGTCGACCCGACCTTACCCACCTGTCGATTCTTCGACGACGACGACATCGTCGACGTCGACGGCGTCGTCGTCTTCACCTCGAGGAACCGCGCGCGAACGCTCGCCGGGTCGCTCTGCGTCGAAGACACGGCGAACGTCACGTGCATCGCGTCTCTCGCCAGAGCCCCTCGCGCGCCGCGCTCCCGCTCGTCTCCCTCATCTGTGGGTGTTTCTTCCTCTCCTTCCTCTCCGTCGCGCTCGACCGTCCCGTACTGATCGGACGCCGAGAGGGAGAACGAACACGCTCCGAGAAAGATCTCCTCCTCCTCGTCTCCCGCCTCCTCGACGTCGTCGCGCGGGGTCAACCAAGACTGCGCGTCGAAAAACGCGTATCGATCGCACATCGCGCCGTTCTCTCGCGATCGCGTCGTCGGACGCTCGCTCGCGCGCGCGCGTCGGACGACGTGTGCGGGTGCCCAGAATTCATTCGCGATCGAGGGGCGCGGGGGGACACGGTCTGACGTAAATCGGACTATCGGTACGCATTGAATGAAGATAATTTCTATAAAGTTTATATCGAAGTGAAGAAAGAATGGGGACGCGAGGACCCGAAGCCGACGACGCGACCGCAGTCGACGACGGGCGTCGCGCGACGCGAAGGGAGCGACGAGCGGAGGTGCGAGATGAGGCGCGGCGACTTCCAGGGGCGCGGCGACGCGAGAGGATCCGGGCGCGGAGGACGGGGACGAAGAGACCGCGGATGCGAGGGAAGAGGCGTGGGTCGAATGGCGCGCGCGCGCGATGGGTCGGGGTCGGAGACGGGCGCGGAAACGGTGGAAACGAGTGCACGCGCGCGCTTTCGAGAGCTCAGACTGACCGATGCGCACGGTGCGCTCGCAGATGGCGGATTTTGAACTGCCGTCGAACTCGGCGGATTTGCAGGGGGAGATCAGAGAGTGGTTGAAGAAGAAGCGAACGGCCGAGGCGAAGGTGAATCAGGTTCTGGCGTTGTTAGATCCGGCGCGATTAGAGGTCGGGACGAAGGCGTACGCGAAACCGGAGTGGCGAAAGGATGGCCCGCCTTCCATGTACCGAGCGCACTGGCGCCACCAGACGTGTTCGATTCTCGGCGTGGAGGAAAAGGATATTCCGGAGCACGTCGTGACGGCGCTGAAGGCTTACGTGTGGCCGAACGCTCTGGACACGAAGAAAGCGGACGAAGAGGCGTGGCTGATCAAGGTGCCGAAATTTCTCTCGCGGGTGTGGCACGACGACGTCAACCCGGAGGAAGCCGTCGGTAGCGTGCGTGTCTTCGTCGACCCGTTTGAAAAGGATAGTTCAAAGTCGATGACGCACGGTGTCATTGAACTCAAGGGAAAAGATGCAGAAGACGTTCCAAAGCATTACATCCTAGCCAACCAACCGACCGACATGCCGATGCACGTCTTCTCCGACCATCGCGACGAGAACGTGTCAGACATGGCCCTCATGGGCAAGGTAGCAGTAAAACTAGACATGCGTCCAAGATCCATCGATGACGCAGACTATCATAGAGTTAGCAAAGACCGCATGATCAAGGCTCAGACGAAAACAAGAGTGACGCAGAGCTCGTCGGAAATGCGTTTCGCACCTTTACCAAAGGCTCGAAACTTGGTTCGTTTTACCGACGCCGCAGCAAACAAACCAGAAAAGAAAGAACGCATGGAGAAAAAAGCGTTGGAAAATATGCTTTTCGGTTTGTTCGAGCGTCAATCTTATTGGAGTTTGAAGCAGCTCATACTGGAAACGAAGCAACCAGTTGATTGGCTGAAGACGAACCTCAACGAAATTGCCCTCTTGACTCGCCGTGGACCAAATATGGGTCTCTGGGGACTCAAACCAGAGTGGCGGCAGGCAGGCGTGCCACAACAGCAATAATGCGCGACGTTGTCATAAGTCAGTCAGAATGATTTAGTACTTTTCCTCGCCACATCCTCGTAATCTTTGAACGCGAATCGAGTTTGAGATGTTTGCAAAGCTGTGCCAGAAGCGATGATGCAACGAAAACAGCTGCCGCGAACTAATACTTTCGCACGCGTACGTTAACATGACGAAACCGTCACCAAATGAACTCGAAGTACACGTTGTGCTTCGATTGGGCCAAGTAGCAAGCTCAAATTCTTCTGGCACGGCAAAGTAGGTTGAATCGTTGTACACAACTTCTGGATTGAAAGATATGTTCAACGCAAACGGTTTGACATCGATGATGTCAAATAAAACATCTTGATTCGCTTTGTCATACGAGCGGATCTGCATCTTCACCGTCAGTCCATCGCAATTTTCATCTAGTGGTACGCTCGACCATTCATCGTCGCCCCAAGCCGCGTACACGTAGGGATTGCGCAGTAAAGTCCTCCTCCTCTCCTCTGCGAGCGTCTCATAGTACCGAAGCGAGTTGATCATTTCTACAGAAGCATCATCGGCGCTATTGATGGACGGTTTGAGTTTTCGAAGTTCCGTCAGTCCAAGAGCCGTCTCATTGTTCATCAAATGTTTAATTTGCCGCTCTTGTTCGATGACGATTGCGTGCAAGCCGTCCGTTAAACCTTCCCGAAGAACGTAATTGAGTTCCTTAAGGTATCTCATCATCATATCACTCGATCGCACAAGAACTCGGTCAATGGTGCCTTCAGCACAATAGAGGAATTGTTTGGTTGTGGAGTTACCTATCGCGTCTCGACCCTGGCGATGACACGTTTCGAATGAATCGTCCGGATCCCAAGCGTGTAATAAAAATCTCTGCCGATCTGCTTCATTCGATGCGAACAGCCAAAGTTCATCCACGTAATCTCCCGACTCGACCCACGTTGATAGCGCAAGCCAGCGTAGATAACCAACAATATCAATCAGACCATTTAGTTGCTCAAAACACGCACTACCTCGACTGGAACACGTTTCGCTTGCCAAGACAACGCGTTCGTAACGGACGCGCCCAGCGATTTCATCAATATCCGAATTACCTGGATACACTGTCACGTCTGGGATGGCTTTGATGCTCATCGTTTTTCGTGCTGGATCATTTCTGCGTCGAACAACCACCGCGAGCTCATTATGTGAGCGCGCGAGTGCACTTTTCGGCTCATCCATGAGCAGGTATAACCCACCATGCTCTATGCCTCGTCGACCTCTCGTCCTTATCCTTAGCCTCACGTATCGAATTGCGTGTGGAAACAAACCAAGTTTCTTCGCCATCGATAAAACAAGGTACGTTTTCACATAACGATCGTCTATGCACATCGATATCAGGAGAAACTTGTCACTCAAAGCTCCACGCATCAGTCGGACGGGTTTAGAAAGTTCAATTCTAAGACTTTTTCGTTTGCGACAATCGCGAAATGAAGATACGCCTCGAAATCGTGCCTCTGCACGAAGTCGAGGTCCACGGTCGAAGCGAACTGACAATGCGAACGGACTCTTTGACACAACCATATCTTCGTAACGCCCTTTGTAGAAGGACCGATACTGGTCGAACGTCTTTCTCTCCTCGGGTGTGAACTCAAGCATGATATCGTCGGGGTAAGGGAAGCCTCCAGAATTGCATTGTCCATTCAACCCACGGAGATGTCTCGACGTTTCACGACTCGGTGATGAGACATCGCACGTGGTATTACCCACTGACAATTGAAATCTAGATCTTCCAACAGCGACGCAACAAAAAACACGAAACAATTGCTTCTGTCGATTTTCAAGCTCTTCGATCGTTTTCGTGACGTTGGATGATAGTGGCACTATCTCGGCACCGCCCGATCGAGGCGGAGCAATCGTCTCAGCTCTCAGTTTTGGAAAAGAGTCGAGTGCGTCACTTTCATCTGAATCGGCTACGATGAAGGCTTTGAATTCTGAGCCTTCTTCATACTCACGATCTCCATTCGTGAATCCATCCAGTATTCGTGTCAAAGCGAGCTGGTCATAATTTTTGGGAGCATCGCTTAACATTTCATTCAAAGTCGACTCCATCATGTGTAACGCATGTCGTTTATTCGCCGTCCTATCGACGATCAATTTAGGAGGACTCGTCGCCAACCAAATTTCCAAACGATTTGACCCCCCTTCACGCATACCTCGTCTCACGAATTCCAATCCTCTCTCGAAGACGTCTGTTTTGGGCGCGAGCGCGAGGCACGTCGTCGTCGTCTCCGTCTCGGCGACGCGCCTCCGCACACACTTTCGACCGTTCGCGCGCACAGCACCCAATCCTTCGCCCGATAGACCATCTCCCCTAATCAACGATATCTCAACCCCCTGCACACCGTCCGAGACTTTTCTCACCCGCCAAGGCCCGCACGACTCCGCCGAAGCGCCTCTCGTCGCCAAGAAACACACAAACATATTCAACGCGGTCGTCACCCTCCATCCACCGACGCGCGTCCGCGCTCGACCATCGACGCGCATTCAACAAATTCAAGCCTCTCTTCCCACCCCCCGCTCGCCTCGGAAAACGACGTCTCGGGCGTCACCCCGCGGCGGTGTGTGCCCACCCGACCGCCCGGCTGGCACCCACCCTCGAACCTCGGACCACCACCCTCGGACGTCGACGACGCGTCGTCGAAAAGTCGACGAAAGGGCGGTACAGTAGTCTGCGCGACATTCGGCTGTGTGGGGGGCTTACGTCGGTTACGGATATGTCCCTTTTTGGAGGTAAAAGTGCAGTTTGCTTGTTTTTTGTCTCTAGTACGAGAAAAGAACCGGACGGATGGAGCCGGACGGGTGGCCGGACGGCGCGCGCGCGGCCTCACAACTTCCACGCGACGACGACGACGGTCGCGCCAGGGCGATCGCGGAGACCTCGAGCGAAGGAACATACATTTTTAGATCGTGTCGCGGTCTCGAATTAACGCACGCACGTGCATCGCTCGTTGGTGAGAGCGCGCGCGCGCGTGACGTCGAAGATGAGCGCTGCGATGGGTGTCGCGATGACATCGGCGCGCTGCAATCGCGCGGTGCGCGTGTCCGTCGGGCGCAAGAGCTCGGCGAACGCCGGAGCGTTTCGTAGCAAAAACATTACCAGAGCCGGCGCGAACACTTCGTTCGCGTTGGGTAACCAAGCGGTGCGTTTGCGTCGATGCGATGCGTTCGTGGGGGCTTAGGGCTTCCTTTTGTGCCTTTATGTATGAGTCGCGAACCTCGAATGTTCCTCTTCGCGAGTCTGGCGACCAAGACGGTGAGACTGACGATGACTCGCTCGTTCCGAAACACAGAAGCACACGCCTTCGTTGGTGAGCCTCCGTAAGTCCGCGGCGCTCCCGAAGTGCACTTCGGTGCGCCTTCCGGGACGTGAGCGCGCGACGGTGTGCCTCGCCGAACGAGGCTCCGTGTACGGCGATTGGCCGGTGTACCAAGGTGGTGCGGTCGACAACACGCAGCTTTTGGAAGAACACGATGCGTGCGGTGTCGGTTTCATCGCCTCGTTGAAGGGTGAGCGCACGCACAAGACCGTCAAGGACTCTTTGACCGCGGTCGGTTGCATGGAGCACCGCGGCGCATGCTCCGCCGACAACGACTCCGGTGATGGTGTCGGCGTGATGACGAACATTCCGTGGAAGCTCTTGGAGAAGTGGGCCGCTGCGAACGGCATCAGTGGGTTTGCTGAAGGCTCCTCCGCGGTCGGTATGGTCATGTTGCCGCAAGATGGTGCCAAGGCGGCACAGGCAAAGAAGTTGCTTGAAGAGAGCTGCGTCGCCGAAGGCCTCAAGGTGCTCGGCTGGCGCTCGGTTCCGGTTGACAACGCTGTCGTCGGTCCGCTCGCCAAGTTGACGTGCCCGGTGCACGAACAGATCCTCCTCGATGGCTCCGGCCTGGACCGCGAAGAGTTCGAGCGCAAGCTTTTCATCGCTCGTAAGACGTGCGAAAAGAAGGCGAACGCCGACGCCGAGATGGCTGAGAGCTTCTACATTTGCACGCTCAGCTCTCGCACCATCGTGTACAAGGGTATGCTTCGCTCCGCTGTCTTGGGCAAGTTCTACAAGGATTTGGAAGATCCGGAATACGAGTCTCAGTTTGCCATTTACCACCGTCGTTTCTCCACCAACACGACGCCGAAGTGGCCTCTCTCGCAGCCCATGCGCTTCTTGGGCCACAACGGTGAGATCAACACCCTTCAAGGTAACTTGAACTGGATGGCGTCGAAGGAAGCTGATATGAACCACCCGATCTGGGATGGACGTGAGCAAGAATTCCGCCCGATCTGTAGCCCGGCTGCGTCTGACTCCGCCAACCTCGACAGAGTGGCTGAGCTCCTTGTCCGCACTGGCCGCGCTCCGGCTGAGACGATGATGTTGCTCGTGCCGGAGGCGCACCGCAACCACCCGGAGCTCGATGCGACGTTCCCGGAAGTTCACGATTTCTACGATTACTACGCCGGTATGCAAGAGGCGTGGGACGGTCCGGCGTTGCTCGTCTTCTGCGACGGTAAGCAACTCGGTGCCCGCCTCGACCGCAATGGTTTGCGACCGGCTCGATTCTGGCGCACGTCTGATGACTACATCTACGTCGCCTCTGAGGTCGGTGTTCTCGGCGATGTGCTGTCCAACGCGTCCAACGTCGTCTCCAAGGGCCGTCTTGGTCCGGGTATGATGATCTATGCCGATTTGGAGACTGGTGAATTCAAGGAGAACACGGAAATCGCCAAGGAAGTGTCCGCGCGTCTCCCGTACGGTGACTGGATGAAGTCCATCGACCGTGTCAACGGTATCAAGCCGGTTGGCGACACGCAATTGGATCCAATCCAGCTTATTGAGTCCCAAGCTCGTGCTGGTTACGCTGCTGAAGACATTACGATGATCATCGAATCGATGGCGTCAGACGCCATCGAGCCGACCTGGTCCATGGGTGATGATACTCCGATGCCGGTCTTGTCTGGCCGTCCGCGCTTGTTGTACGATTACTTCAAGCAACGTTTCGCCCAAGTCACGAACCCGGCGATCGATCCGCTTCGTGAAGGCCTCGTCATGTCTTTGGCCATGACCCTCGGCGCGAAGGGCAACTTGCTCGACACTCAAGGCAAGGAAACGCCGCCGGTCATGCTTGACTCTCCGGTCCTCTTCGATTCTGAATTGGAGCACATCAAGAGCCACCCGAAACTCAAGACACAAACGATCTCCGCGCGATACGCCGCTGGTGGCGCCGCCGGTGCGCTCAAGGCTGGCCTTGATAAGCTCTGCGAAGAAGCCGCCGCCGCGATTCGCGCTGGCAGTGAATGCATTGTCATCACGGATCGCCCGGATCAAGGCCCCGACTCACCGGCGATTCCGTCGCTTCTCGCTGTCGGTACCGTGCACCACTACTTGATCGCGCAAGGTCTTCGTACCCGCGCGTCCATCGTTGTTGAGTCTGCGTCCACGTTCAGCACGCACCACATCGCAACGTTGGTTGGCTACGGTGCCCACGCCGTTTGCCCGTGGTTGGCTTTGGAAACTTGCCGCTCGTGGAGAAAGTCCCCGAAGGTCGAGAGCGCCATCAAGCGTGGTAAGATGGGTGACGTTTCCATCGAAGACGTTCAAATGAACTTAAAGAATGCCCTGAACAAGGGTCTCAAGAAGATTCTGTCTAAGATGGGTATTTCTTTAATCACGTCGTACCAAGGCGCGCAAATTTTCGAATGCTACGGTCTTGGTTCCGAAGTCATCGACACCGCTTTCAAGGGTACGGTGTCTCGCATCGGTGGTCTCACCATGGACGAAGTCGCTTCGGAGACGCATATGTTCGTTCAGTCTGCCTTCCCAGGTGAGGCTGAGGAGATGGCCAAGGTTGAAGCGCGTGGTATGTTCCAAGTCAAGCCGGGTCTCGAATACCACGGCAACAACCAAGAGATGTCCAAGCTTCTCCACAAGGCTGTTGGCCTCGGTGGTAGCGAAAAGAACGACGAGTTCTGGAGCGCCTACCAAGCGCACCGCAACGATCGTCCGTACACGTGCTTGCGTGACCAACTTGAAATCAAGTCTGACCGCGCGCCGATCTCCGTCGACGAAGTTGAATCTGTCGCCGACATCTGCACGCGCTTCTGCACCGGTGGTATGTCTCTTGGTGCCATCTCCCAAGAGTGCCACGAATCCATCGCCATTGCCATGAACCGTATCGGCGGCAAGTCCAACTCTGGTGAAGGTGGTGAAGACCCCAAGCGCTTCGAAAAGATCACCGATGCCACTGTGGACGGCAAGTCTGAAGCCTTCCCGTACCTCCGCGGTATGGAGAACGGTGACGTTGCATCCTCTGCTATCAAGCAAGTTGCCTCTGGCCGCTTCGGTGTCACCACCTCTTTCTTGATGTCTGCCAACCAAACTGAAATTAAGGTTGCGCAAGGTGCCAAGCCGGGTGAAGGTGGTCAGCTTCCGGGTAAGAAGGTTTCTCCGTACATTGCTTGGCTTCGACGCTCCAAGGCTGGTGTCCCGCTCATTTCGCCGCCGCCGCACCACGACATTTACTCCATTGAGGATCTCGCGCAGCTCATCTACGATTTGCACATGGTCAATAAGCAGTCCAAGGTGTCCGTGAAGCTCGTGGCTCAAGCTGGCATCGGTACTGTCGCATCTGGTGTCGCCAAGGCGAACGCCGATATCATTCAAATTTCTGGTGGTGATGGTGGTACTGGTGCGTCGCCGTTGTCTTCCATCAAGCACTGCGGTGGTCCGTTGGAGATGGGTCTCGTCGAGACGCACAGAACTCTTGTCGAGAATGGTCTCCGTGAACGCGTCGTTTTGCGCGCGGACGGTGGCTGCAGATCTGGTCTTGACGTCATCCAGACTGCGCTCATGGGTGCGGATGAGTACGGCTTCGGTACCGTTGCGATGATTGCCACGGGTTGTGTCATGGCGCGCATTTGCCACACGAACAACTGCCCGGTTGGTGTTGCGTCCCAGCGTGAAGAGCTTCGCGCGCGCTTCCCGGGCGCGCCGAGCGACCTTGTCAACTTCTTCATGTACGCCGCGCAAGAAGTCCGTGAGATTCTCGCGTCCATGGGCTACAGGTCTCTTGACGAAATCATCGGCCGCAACGATTTGCTTTCTCAAGTCGACAAGGCGCCGGCCAAGACTTCCTCTCTCGACTTGTCCTTCCTCACCACATCTTCTGGCGAGTCTGGTGCGTCTTCGGACCGCATTGCGCAACCGACGCACAACGACGGCATCGTCCTCGACGATAAGATTCTTGAGGATGCGGAAGTCCAGAAGTGCATCGAAACCGAGGGTACGTACACCAAGAAGGTTGAAATTATCAACACTGATCGATGTGCGACTGCCCGCGTGGCGGGCCAAATCGCCAAGAAGTATGGTGACAACGGCTTCGCTGGTTCTCTCACCTTAGACATCGAGGGTTCCAGTGGTCAATCTTTCGGTGGCTTCGTTGTGGGTGGTATGAATGTGCGTCTTGTGGGTGAAGCGAACGATTATGTCGCGAAGAGCATGAGCGGTGGTGAAATCGCCATCATGCCGCCCGCCGACTCTCCGTTCGCTCCGGAATCTGCGAGCATTGCTGGTAACGCGTGCTTGTACGGTGCCACGGGTGGTCGGGTGTTCATCAGCGGTCGCGCGGGTGAGCGTTTCGCCGTGCGTAACTCTCTCGGTGAGGCTGTCGTGGAGGGCACCGGTGATCACTGCTGCGAGTACATGACGGGTGGTTGTGTTGTTGCGCTCGGCAAGGTGGGCCGCAACGTGGGTGCGGGTATGACTGGTGGTATCGGTTACTTCCTGGATGAAGATGGCACTTTCGAATCCAAGGTCAACGGTGAGATCGTCGCGATGCAACGCGTCATCACGCCGGCTGGTGAAGCCCAACTTAAGGGCCTCATCACTGCGCACGCCGAGAAGACCAACTCTCCGAAGGCGAAGTCTATCCTTGCTGACTGGTCCAACTACTTGCCCAAGTTCTGGCAGTTGGTTCCGCCCTCCGAAGCGAACACTGCGGAGGCGACCAACGATGTCAAGGAAGAAGTGACGGCCTAAGTAAGATAGCGCAGCGAAGCGGATGATATAAATGCGAATTGCGTAAAATGAATTGATGATGGTTTCCTCTTTTAGAAGGGGCAAAGCCGTAGATTTTTTAATTTACTGTTTTTTCATGAACATTGCGTTTGTTTACAATGTTTTCGAATCGTCTATTAGACGTTTTGGAATCGTCTATTACGCGGTGGCGAAAGCTTCAGCCGCCTTCTTCAAGTCGTTCCAGAGATTGGTTTCGACTTCGATTGCGCCAGACTCCATGTTTGCCTTGGCAATGGCGTCGCCTCTCTCGCCCGGAAGGAGGATGGCGTCGACCCCCGGTTGCTTGGGCGCGTTGCGCACGCGGTTCATCACGAAGGCGGCGTTCTTTTCAAAGTCAGCTTGGCCGAGCATGCTCGGGTCGATGACCATGATCAAGTTACCCCAGTTCTTTGCCGTGAGCTTGTTTTCGATAGCCGCGCCGACGAGGGGGCCAGCCAAGAGCTCGACGATGAGCGCCAAGTTGCTCGATTTGTAACCGCCATCGAAGGTCCGAATGGCGCCGCCGTCAAGAACGTCTTCCGGTTGCGTCGTTGCGACGCCGTTCTTGTCTTGAGCGGCGCCTTCCGGAAGTTGCTTGCCCGCCGTGCGCGCCTCGAGGACGCCGAACCAGCTGTATGCGCTTGTCGCCATGTCGAGCACCATGGACCCTTCGGCAGAGGGGATCCCCACGCCGATCGGGTTCGTGCCAAAGATGGCCTTGGAACTTCCGGCCGGGGCGACGAATTCCGGAGATTGCGCCATGCAGATCGCGATCATGCCCTCATCCGCCACCTTTTTGCAGTAGTATCCGAGCGCGCCCGTCGACGTGAACGTGTTGCACGCACCGACGATGCCGAATCCGTGCTCCTTGGCCTTTTCGTTCGCGATTCGCGTCGCTTCCGCCAACACCAGCATCCCTTGCGTCTTCTTTCCATCGATCGCCGCCGACAATTTCGTCTCGTGCGTCACCTTCATCGGTTCCGCGTCCTCCGCCATGGCGAGCCCGTTCGTCGTCACCTTGATGATGCCTTGATTATTACCGCGCACTTGGGCAAACATGAGCACGTCCAGGATCACCTCGGCGTCCTTCTCGTCGTACCCGATTCCACGAATCGCATTTTTCGTCGTCTCTCGCAATTCATCGATCGGCACGCGCGTCGCGCTCGCGCGCGCGCCCGATCGCACCGCGCGCGCGGTCCTCGTCATCTTTCGCGTCGGGATCGTCGTGGTCATCGCGCGCGAGGTCATCGCGCGCGTCGTCGTCGCGGTGGTCATCATGACGGCGTACGGGGTTCGTATCTCTTCGTCGCGGCTCGCGTCGACGTGTGTCGCGTCT
>CEPW01062350.1_pt1 | contig 16908 bp, 12 predicted proteins | sample 356211 | NCBI WGS metagenome assembly CEPW01 (sample SAMEA2620021, study PRJEB7988) | marine metagenome | biome: marine biome (ENVO:00000447); feature: deep chlorophyll maximum layer (ENVO:xxxxxxxx); material: "saline water (ENVO:00002010), including plankton (ENVO:xxxxxxxx)" | depth 25 m
GGAGCTGGGATCAACGCTGTTGTCAGCCACCTACACCTACCCACTGTCAGACACCTGGAACCTCACCGGTTCGTTGGGGTATAGCCACGGGAATTTCGTTGAGTTCAAAGGAGACCAACACAAACTCAACTTCCGCACGTTTCAAGGGCTGATCCAGGTCGACACCGTGTTTCATCAAGGTGACAGCCTCTCTTGGACGGGCGCTGCTGGAATCAGTGCCAGCCGCACAGCCAGCTTTGAAGGCAACTCCAGCGCTCCATTCTTGGTTGTGGGTGGCGGAAAAGACGGCTATGTGAAAAGCGGCAATGTGAAACTCAGCACCACGGTGAGTGGCATCACTGGCCCCTCGGCATGGAATGCCAATGGCTACTTCCTACAGGGCTTTCCTGGCATCACCAGCGATAAGCACCTGCATAACTTTGATCGGCTGGGCATTGATGTCGGCGAAGCACGAGCCCTTGGTGGACTGGCCAATCTCACATTGCTCGCTGCACCAAACGTGTCGGTGAACCTGCGTGGAGCCGGTCAGGTGGCCTTCAGTTCACTGCCCTCAAGCATGGGATTCAGCCTCGGCAGCGATGTAGGGCTGATCGGCTTGCCGGGCAGCATCGCCAGTGGCGACAGCGGCTGGCTGGCTGTCGGCGAACTGATTTGGACCGTCTGGAAAAACGACAAACAGCAACTTCAACTGATCCCCTACATCGGCAAAGGCGGGATCCACACCGAACTCGCTGGCGTGACCTTCGAAGATCAGGTGGGATCAGGCGGCCTGATCGCGCGATACACCCAAGATCGATGGCAAGTGGAGCTTGGCTGGGTGAACACCTTCGAAACCAACGACAACCCAGGCCTTTGGCACGACTGGTGGCTAGGCCACGGCGTCCACACCAAGCTCCGCTATGCCTTTTGATCAGCTTTCGACGCGCCAAGTCTGATCAGAGGGCGTCCAGTCGTTCAGCTCTTCAGGGGTGAACCACAAGCCGATTTCAAACGCTGCGGTTTCGGGAGCATCCGAACCGTGAATAACGTTGCGGCCAATATTCACAGCCAGATCACCACGGATCGTTCCGGGCTCGGCTTCGAGGGGTTTGGTCGCACCAATCAGCTTGCGGGCGCTGGCGATCACACCGTCGCCTTCCCACACCATCGCCACTACAGGGCCAGATGTAATGAAATCCACCAAGCCAGAGAAGAAGGGACGCTCCTTGTGAACGCCATAGTGCTGCTCAGCCAGAGCACGGCTCGGGGTGATCTGCTTCAGGCCCACCAACTTGAAGCCCTTCCGCTCAAAACGGCCAAGGATTTCGCCCACGAGTCCCCGCTGCACACCATCGGGCTTGATCGCAACGAAAGAGCGTTCGGCCATGAAAAAAGCTTGAGAGTCAGGCCATCGTCTGCGGACAACCCACCGATTGGCAAGCACAGCCGCAAAGGCCGTCTCTAAATTCCAGTCATCTTGTTGGTTGAGGGTTCATGGTTCTGGCCGAAACCGATCGGTCCTGGTCCGTGTCCCGCAGTGCAGAGCTGTACGGGCTTGATCGTTGGGGAGAACCGTATTTCTCGATTAATAGTCGCGGACACATCGTTGTTCAGCCTCGTGGCGATCGCGGTGGATCCCTCGATCTCGTGGAGCTGGTGAAAGGTCTCACAGCACGAGACCTTCATCCCCCGCTGCTGATCCGCTTCGACGACATCCTTGAAGACCGACTCGAACGCCTCCACGCTGCCTTCGAACGGGCCATCTCCCTCTACGACTACGACGGGCGATATCAAGGGGTGTTTCCAATCAAATGCAACCAGCAACGCCACGTGGTGGAGCATTTGGTTGATCGTGGCCAACGCTGGAGCTTCGGGTTGGAAGCCGGAAGCAAAGCCGAACTTCTCATCGCATTAGCCCTGATCAAGGATCAGCAAGCGTTGCTGATCTGCAACGGCTACAAGGACCGCCGCTACATCGAGACCGCGATCCTGGCGCGACGTCTGGGCCACCAGCCAGTGGTGGTGATCGAGCAGGCCGACGAAATTCAACGCATCATCGAAGCCAGCAAAGAGCTCGGGGCGTCACCCTTCATCGGCATTCGGGCGAAGTTGTCGAGCCGCAGCACCGGGCGCTGGGGCAGTTCCGTCGGGAGCCGCGCCAAGTTCGGCCTGGATCTCAGCGAAATGCTCCAGACCGTTCAGGCACTCGATGAGGCGGGATTGCTGCAGGACCTTCGGCTGCTGCATTTCCACATCGGCAGCCAAATCAATGACATCGCGGTGCTGAAGGACGCCCTGCAGGAGGCTGGGCAGATCTACGTCGAACTCACCCGCCTCGGGGCCCCAATGGGATTCCTCGATGTTGGCGGAGGTCTCGGCATCGACTACGACGGCAGCCGCACGGCGAGCTCGGCATCGACGAATTATTCGCTGCAGAACTACGCCAATGACGTCGTGGCAACGATCCGTGAGTGCTGCGTTCCCCTCGGCGTTCCAGTGCCAACCCTGGTGAGCGAAAGCGGTCGCGCCCTGGCCAGTCACTTTTCCGTGTTGGTGTTCAATGTGCTCGGCTGCAGTCGCGCGCCCGATGGCGAACCGGTTCAGGAGGGTGATGAGCCTCTTCCCGTCGCCAATTTGCGCGAAACCCTCCAACGGATTCGCACCATGGACCCTGCAGATCCGTCTCTGCTTCAAGAGGCTTGGAATGATGCGATCAAATTTCGAGAGGATGCCCTTGCAGCGTTCCGGCTTGGCTACATCCGCCTCAACCAACGAGCGATGGCAGAGCAGCTGAGCTGGACCTGCGCCAAGGAGATCAGTACAAAGCTGCCCACCGATGAGCCCATCCATGACGACCTGCGTGGACTCCAGCGGGCGTTGGCTTGGACCTATTACGCCAACCTTTCTATTTTTCGATCAGCTCCCGACACATGGGCGATTGACCAACTCTTTCCAGTGATGCCGATTCATCGCCTGGATGAATGTCCGAGTGAACTCGGTCAATTCGCTGATCTCACCTGTGATTCGGATGGAAAACTCTCACGATTCATCGACCGTGGCAGCGACAAATCTCTGTTGGAATTGCATCCACTTGAAGAGAATCAACCGTATTGGATTGGCATGTTTCTCGGCGGTGCCTATCAAGAAGTGATGGGCAATCTCCACAACTTATTTGGCAGCACTAATGCTGTTCACGTGCGGCTCAATCCCAGGGGTAGCGGTTACCTCTTGGACCACGTTCTGAAGGGCGACACCAACGCCAATGTGTTGGAGGAAATGCAACATGATCCCGACCTCATCCTTGAACGTCTCCGCCAAGCCTCGGAAACAGCAATTCAGCAAGGAACACTACAAATTGAAGAGGCGCGGCTGTTAATGAGCCATCTCAAGGCCAGCCTGGACCAAACGACCTACCTCGAAGGATGAAGCAGGTTCGAGAGCTGCTGCTGCAAACCATCGGCCCCTATCTGGTCGCCGTCGTCGTCCTGGTGTTGCTGCGCAGCACGGGTCTCGCCCAAACCGTCGACCTTCTCCTTTACGACCTAATTACCGCTCAGCGCCCATCCCCATCGGGCCGAGACACACCGATCACGTTGGTGGGCATCGAAGAAAGCGACATTCAACGCTTTGGCTGGCCGATCGATGACGGCCTGTTTTGCCAAGCGTTTGATCGTCTCAACGCGGGCGGGGTTGACGTCATCGGGCTCGACATCTACCGCGATAAAGGCGTTGGCCCACAACAGCAATGCCTTCGTGATCGGTTTCGAGACGAACCGACCTTGGTCTCGATTTTCAATGTGGCGTCTGGCATCGGTCCGGTTCCGGGGACCCCGACCGAACGTCAGTCGTACAACGACCTGAGCCTCGACGCCGACGGCGTCCTGCGCCGCGACCTCGTGCATGTGACCGGCCAAGACGAAGCAACGGTGTCGTTTGCCATGCGCGTGATGGAGGTGGCCACCGGTGATCGACGCCTGCGGAAGGCGATGGATGCCGGAAGCCATCAAGACGCCTGGCTCAGCGCGGATGGGGGTGGATACCACAACGAAATCGACGCTGGGCTTGGACTCCAGCGTCTGCTTCGGTTCCGCGAACCGTGGAGCTATCGGTTCTATTCATTGGCACAGCTGCTGGATGGTGACGTCCCCAGTGAGGCCATTCGTGATCAAATTGTGTTGATCGGGAGTACGGCGCCATCCCTGAGGGACCTCTTCAACGTGCCGCACACCCGTTTCCGTCAGTCAGAAGAGGTGTTCCAGGTGTCTGGGGTGGAAATCCACGCCAACCGTGTGGCCACACTGCTCGATCACCACAACGGAACCCTGAACACGGGCTGGATCATGCCGGGCTGGGGCAACTGGAGCCTGATCCTTCTCTGCATGGCCAGCGGAACGCTGCTTGGGGAAAAGGTGCCGACCCTTCGGCGCAGTGTGCTCGTGGTCGTTGCACTCAGCGCCGGGGTCGCCGGTGGGCTGACATGGCTGCTCTGGGAGCACATCTGGGTGGGGATCGCCATGCCCACCTTCGGTCTGTTGAGCATGGGCGGGGCCGCTTGGCTACGCCGGGGTGCCATGAGCCAACAGCATTCACAACAGATCAAACAACTGCTGGGGCAAACCACATCACCAGCCGTGGCCCAACAACTCTGGGATCAGCGTGATGAACTGCTGAGCGACGGGCGATTCGAGGGTCGCCAACTGCCCGTCACAGTGCTGTTCACCGATACGGTGAACTTCACAAGCGTGTCGGAAGGGATGAGTCCGCGCGCACTGATGGACTGGCTCAACCGCGGCATGGAGGTCTGCGTTCCAGCTGTGACCAAGCGCGGCGGCATGGTGAACAAATTCACCGGCGATGGAATGCTTGCTGTGTTTGGGGTTCCCCTCGAGCAGGACAGCAAGGCCGAAGCGCAGGCCGCGGTCGAAGCTGCGATGGAAATCAAAGCTGGGCTGGAACAGCTCAACAAGGACCTGCTGAAAGACCAAGAACCAACAATGAGAATTCGCATGGGCATTCATTCAGGCGAAGCCTTGGTGGGGTCCATGGGCAGCGCCGAGCGAATCGAGTACGCCGTCATCGGCGACTCCGTCAACTGCGCGTCACGGCTGGAAAGTCTCGACAAACATCGTCATGAGGGTGTTTTGAGGGTGCTGCTCTCCAGCACCACCCTTGATCTGCTGGATCCAACCTTCAAGAGCCGCCTGGATCTTGAGTATTGGGGGCCTGTGCAGGTCAAGGGGCGCGAAGAGCCACTCGACGTGAGTGAACTCAAGATGGACAACGCACCGGAAGCTGCTGAGGCCACTCAGCCGTGACCACATCCGCCAAGCCGAACTGAGCCAGGGTTTCCGCTGCGGGCACCGTTCCTCCGCAGCTTTGGCGCAACGTCTGCAAGCTCCTCTGAACTTGCGTGTCACTGGCTTCCGCTGTGGACAGCAGCAAACTCACCGCCGGAGGAGACGCCGTTTCAATGAAGGACAAGGGATCTGCACTCGCTGCAGCATCGCCAGAGGCGCAATCAAATCCCGATTCCCAGATGGTTGGAGCACTAATGGCGGATCGACGCACCAAGGTGACTCCTGCAGGAGAGGCCGGCAGCGTCTGACTGGTGGACGCACCACCCGCTTCGGGTTTGAACGTCATCGTCAAGCTGACGGGATTGGCCGTTGGCCCTTGCACCAGTGCCAAATCACCGGAGGCACCAGGCGCAAAAACGCTGCTATCAGGCACGAGATGAACGAGGGTCCGAGCACTGCATTCACCCCGGGTTCCCCCACCAACCCGACGTCCAGGAAAGCTATTGCGAAGGTTGGCCTGAGCGAACCCAGCCAGTGGCGACAGCGCAAACGAGACAGAAATGCCAAGGGAGACAGCCAATGCTTTTTGCAGAGCGGAGGATGAACCCATGTCGATCACTGACAACCACCCACACCCTGGCAAAACACTCTGAGGTTGTCCAAAAGTTCAGAGAGTCGACACCTCAGGAAAACATCAATTTGTTGAACGTTTGGGTCATGCGTTCAACCAAGCCCACCTCAAAGGATTTGGTTTCATCAGGCGTGAACGTCTTGAGGGACGCCTCTCGAGAGGCCATCACCTTGGCAAACTCAGCCATGGCCTCCTGATTACTCAGAAAAATGGTTTCAATCTGCTGCTGACTGATCTCCTGCAGCACTAAATGGGAGGCCGCCTTGATCGATGCCGTCCGCGGTGCATTGGTTAATGCGGAAATCTCGCCAAAAATGGTTCCCGACGGAAGCTGTGCCACCTCCACCATTCCCTCACCACCGGAGGGATTCGGGATCAGAACGGAACAACGCCCCTCCATCACCACATACATCGAACCACCCACATCTCCGAGTTCAACAACCATTTCGCCAGGACCAAAGCAAATCAAACGGTCATTGCGAACGATTTCTCGAATCTCGTCATCACACAAGGACGAAAACAATTCGATCGACCGCAACGAGGCAAAACTGTCGCGCTGCTCACGCGCACGCCGTTGCTCCTGAAGCTGTCGGCGGGACTGAGCGGTGCGCAGATCAATCACCGAATACGGCAAGGCATAGCCATTTCGCTCAATCGCGTACCAAACATTGGAATAGATCTCTGTGCGAATCTGATTCCTCAGCTTGAAATCAGCAACAAAGAACTTCAACACATAGTTAATCGAATCTTGATCGATCGAGCTCAGAACAACTCGACTACGCGTTGTATCAACTAAGCCTGGATGAGAATTAAGAGCCTCTCGCAACACCTGCATGGCGAGCCCAGGAGGCATCTCCAACGGCAAACCCACTTGCAAATCAAGTCGATACTCCGAGGACGAAGGCCTCGAATAATTAATTGTTTTACTGTGGTCAATTAGTGAATTAGGAATCACAATATAACGGTCATCAATATCATCATAAAGATAGGTACTATTCCAGGAAATATTCTCTACACGACCCAATTCCCCAGCAATTTCGACCCAGTCTCCAACACTAAATTGACGCTCAACCTGAACAGCCAGAGCGGACGAAATATTGCCGATCTGGGTGGCGGAGCCAGGTCCAACGATGAATGCCAGACCACCCAGGACTGCTGCTGAGCCAACAGTGGTCAACACACCCTGGCTATTGAGTTCAGCAGCCACCACCACAAAAGCTGCGGCCACCAAAACCAAATCTTTAAGGATGCGAGGAGGGGCAACACCGCGATGGCTCAACCGTGCCAACACCACCCAAATCAGATCAAGAGCCAGCTCCGCCAGGGCAACGAAAAGCCCCGTTTTGGCAATCACTGCGATCCAATCAACAATCTCTCCCTGCAAACCGAAGCCGGTCACCAATCGACTCAGCAACCCCGCAGCCAAAGCCACGCGGAAGAACGTCATGCTTGGAATCAGCCGACTAAAACGCCAAGTGCCGAGCTGACGCAAACGGCCCAACACAACGGTGAGCAGGAAGAGAGCGAAAAGGAAGAAGCTGGTCATGGAGGGGCTTGATCGCTAACTCGAACTCCGTTTCAACCGATCGCCATCACGCAGGCAACCCAAATAATTTTGCAAGACCAATGCAAGGCCTGATCAACGATCAACTTGTAGCCAAGCCGGCACTTGCCGTAATCAATCAAACCGTGCGCGAGCATTTCTGCGAGGCCAAGAACCGGAATGCCTGTGAGCAGGGCAACCATGAAGCCATGGGTACCAGCATGCGCTGTGAGCCACCAGCGCCAGTTCAACGTGACATCTTTTCCGGGACATTTCTCAACGGCCATCTTGTCGCCCTGCAGAGGGAAATCGACCAAAAAGTGCCCGAGGATCAGCATGATCAGCAAATTCAACGGCTGATCGACAGGGACAAGCACGGTCTGCATAGCAAGGCGCCGGAGCGAATCTCCATCGTGGCCTCTCTGGCGAGGAGTTCAACCAATTTGTGAGCGGGCGAAGCCAATTCACCAGCCGTCGACAAGAGTGACGACAGAAGGATCCCGATCAGGACTGCGCAACCTGGAAGACAGGAACAAAATCCGCTCTAAATAGAGCAAAATCGCAATCAAAACAAACGACTTCTTAGCCGAAAATCACGATTAAAGTCACAAGAGAGGCATCGCAGCAATGGACCACAACGGCCTGGTCAAAACCCTACAAAATGAGGGCAACCTTAAATATTCATTCAACGGAGATGAAATCGATGCCTTATGCCAATGGATGACCATTGAAACGTTTAAGCAAACACAAACACTGATCAGCAAGGGCGAACCAGCAGACAGCCTTGTCTTCATTTTGAGTGGACTGGCGCAATCTCTTGACGACGACCGACAGATCGCTCTCCATCACAAGGGCGACTTTGCTGGAGACAGCCTGTTTTCAGAGCGAAGCGTGCATCGGGTCAATGTTCAGGCATTGGAGGACAGCATCACAGCCAGGCTGACCTGCCATGACTTCCACGACTTCCTCAAAGAAAACCAAAGTCTTGCCCTGAAGTTTCAAGAGTTCTTTAAAACGATTAGCCAAGCTCGCGGAGAACAATTAGAAGGAGAAAGTTTTGTCGATAAGAAGAAATATCTTGCCTTAATTGCCCACAACAACATGAAAAGCAGCCTCATGGAGTTCTGCAGCATGCAGAGCAACAAACTTGAGCAGTTCCCACTGATTGCCACAGGCACAACCGGCAGCCTGTTGTTCAAAAAAACAGGCCTTGTGCTGTCTCACAAAGTTGCCTCCGGCCCTCTAGGCGGAGATCAAGCAGTAGGAACCATGATTTCAACCAAGAACATCTGTGGTGTGATCTTTTTTAGAGATCCACTTTCAGCACATCCGCACCACGCCGATATCGAGGCCCTTGGACGCCTCTGCGATGTGTATCAAATTCCCTTCGCCACCAATCCCCAGAGTGGTGAAGCGATTCTCGACTACTTGTTAACCGGAAAAGCGGAACGCGAGCTGATTCCCAACCATGTGCTCGAGGTGTACAAACAGGGGCAAAGCAAAGTTGTGGAGGCAGGTTGAACGTCTTGCCTCCACGACAGAGCGCTTAGTGGGATTGAAGGGCTGAATTGAGTTGCGTTCGGGCCTGCTCCAAAGCCCCATCGAGCGCAGCTCCATCACGTCCACCGGCCTGAGCCAGGTTGGGACGTCCACCCCCTCCACCGCCGCAAAGTTTGGCGATCGCACCGATGAACTTGCCGGCCTGTTGCTTCGCGGCAATCACCTGGTTGCCGAACGCCGCCACAAGAATCACCTTGCCCTGATCAGCAGGGTCCGGCAAACCACCGAGCACCACAGCAGCATTGCCTCCGAGTTGTTCGGAGAGGCTTTGAGCGGCCCCCTGCAGGCCACTGCCATCTACCGCATCAAGGCGTTCCACCAACACCTGAAACTCACCCACAGCAACAGCCTTGGCGGCTAAGGCCGCTGACTTGGCGACCGCCAAGTCAGCCTGAGCTGCAACCAGAGCCTTTCCGGTGGTTTTGAGCTCCTCCTGCAGAGCAATTACCCGCTCAACGATCTCGCCGGGCTGAGCCTTGAAGCGATCCCCCAACTGACGAACGACCGCATCACGCTCATTGAGGTAAGCGAGCACCGAAGCTCCAGCGACCGCTTCAATCCGACGAATCCCCGCCGCCACTCCGCTTTCGGCCACGATTTTGAACAGGCCGATCTCAGCGGTATTGGCCACATGGGTGCCACCGCAGAGTTCCATCGACACCCCAGGAACATCGACAACACGCACAACATCGGCATATTTCTCTCCGAACATCGCGACAGCTCCAGCCGCCTTGGCCTGCTCAATGGCCATCTCTTGAACCTCAAGGCTGTGGGCTTCTGCGATCCAAGCGTTGATCAAGGTTTCAATCTGAACCAGCTGATCGGCATTGACCGCCTTGGGGCAATGGAAGTCAAACCGCAAGCGGTCAAAGTCCACCAGGGAACCCGCCTGCCCGATACCAGGGTCAACCACCTCCTTTAACGCAGCTTGAAGCAAATGGGTTGCGGTGTGGTTGGCCTGGGCCCGGCGGCGGCAGGAGCGATCCACCTGGGCCGTCACGCTGTCACCGACCGCCAGCTGTCCACGCTCAACGCGCCCGGCATGAACAAACACATCGCGCGTGCGGCTCACCGACTCGATCGCGACGATCACATCGGCGCCGTTCAGGACGCCGCGGTCGCCGACTTGACCGCCACCTTCCCCATAAAAGGGAGTGGTGTCGAGCACGATCTGAACAGCATCACCAGCCTGGGCCGCAGTGGCCGGCTCGCCGTTCACAACCAGAGCCTGCACAGAGCTGAGTTGCTCGAGAGCCTCATACCCCTTGAACGCAGTCGCAGCCTGATCTGCCGCCACTTGATCAATCGCATCCTGCAGGGTGAGATCAATGCTGACCGCCGCTGCCTTGGCGCGCTGGCGCTGCTCCTCCATCGCCGCCTCAAACCCAGCAAGATCCACCGAAAGGCCCTGTTCCTCAGCGATCTCCTGGGTCAACTCCAGCGGAAAGCCATAGGTGTCGTACAGCTCAAAGGCTTGGGCTCCTGCAAGTTCTGTGGGATTGCTCGCCAGCACCTCAGCGAGCAACTTCTCTCCCCTCTCCAGAGTTTCAAGGAAGCGAGCTTCCTCCCGTTGCAGCTCAGCAAGGATCACCTCCTGTCGCTCCACCACGCTGGGATGGGCGCCCCTTAACAGGGCAATCGCAGCCTCACCCATGGTGACCAAAAACGGCTTGGTGATGCCAAGCAACCGGCCATGGCGCACCACACGCCGCAGGAGTCGGCGAAGGATGTAGCCGCGGCCGAGGTTGCTAGCGGTGACGCCATCGCAGATCAACTGGGTCACAGCACGGCTGTGGTCTCCAATCACCTTCAGTGATGTCTTGCCCTTGTCGTCGAGCTGGTGGTAGTCGATCCCCGCGAGATCTGCCGCGGCCTGGATCAACGGAAAAATGAGATCGGTTTCGTAGTTGTTCGGAACCTTCTGGAGGATCTGCGCCATCCGCTCCAGGCCCATCCCCGTATCGATATTGCGATTCGCCAGTGGCGTGAGGGTGCCCTCAGCATCGCGGTTGTATTGCATGAACACCAAGTTGTAGAACTCGATGAAGCGGTCGTCGTCTTCGAGGTCGATGCCGTCATCACCGAGCTCAGGCTTGAAGTCGTAATAGATCTCGGAACAGGGGCCACAGGGGCCGGTGGGACCGGAGGCCCAAAAGTTATCCGCTTCATCCATCCGGATGATCCGCTTGGGGTTGACCCCCACCACATCCCGCCAGATCTGCTCGGCTTCGTCGTCTTCCCGGAAGACACTCACCACAAGATTCTTGGGGTCGATGCCATACACCTGCGTGCTCAGCTCCCAAGCCCATTCGATGGCCTGCTGCTTGAAATAATCACCAAAGGAAAAGTTGCCCAACATTTCGAAAAACGTGTGATGCCGCGCCGTGCGGCCCACGTTTTCGATGTCGTTGGTGCGGATGCACTTCTGGGAACTGGTGGCCCGTGGCGCCGGCCGCTCCTGTTGGCCAAGGAATACCGGCTTAAACGGCAACATGCCCGCAATGGTGAGCAGAACCGTTGGGTCCTCAGGAATCAACGACGCACTCGGCATGCGCTGATGGCCACGCTCGGCGTAGAAGCTCAGGAATGCGTCACGGATCTCCTCACCGCTGCGGGGAGCGGACGCTGCAGAAGACGACGATGCGGCGGCGGCCATGGAACGAGACGGGGATCCTGCCGTCATGATCGCCTGAGAGCCTCCGGCACCTGTGGCTGACCAGCCGATCACGTCCGAGTCGCGTGCCCAACTGCGTCTGCAGTCGATGGGGTGGGCTGCTCTGGCCGGGCTGACCGCAGGACTGATCAGCCTGGCGTGGGGAGGACTGGAACCCGCCGTGCGCTCAGGTGGCTGCGGGCTGTTCTATGGGCTGCTGGCATTTCACCTGCAACGGGTGGATCCAGAGGACAGCCACCTACAAGCAGGTCTGGTGGGCGCCGTCTGCGGGATTCGCAGCCTTGGGATGGAGCTACCCCTTGACAATTGGCATGGCGATGGCCTGACATCTTTAAGTGTGGAGCTCATTCAGGCCTGGCTGCCGTTGATCGGTAGTGCTCTCCTGCTCCAAGGGCTTCATCGTGTCCTCCCTGCGTCGCGGCCATGAGCCTGCTGCACGCCACCTGGCTTCCAGCCATCCGTTCTTCCTCCAGCTCAGGTCAGCCTGCTCTGCTGATCTGGGCGGATACCTGGCGTGTCGCGCAACCCGCAGGTCCAGGGATGACACCCGCCCTGCATCCCTTCACCCTCGCCAGCGAGGATCTCAAGGCCTGGCTCAGCGAACGGGATCTGCTGCCCGGCGCCAGCATTGATGCGACGGCTTGCCTGACCCTGCCAAGTCGTTCGGTGAAACCGCGCAAAAGCCGCAGCAAAACCACCGACGAGGCACCCAGCGAAGAGCCCGCCTGGACCGGTCTGCCCATGCAAGCGGGAGAACCGATTCCCAAGGAAACCCAATGGTGGCCATGGCAAGTGCAGGGATTAGCCGTGGATCCCACCACCGCCACAGACTGGCTCTCCCGGCTTCCACTCTCCGGCAGCCATCCCGATCTCGCCGATGAATTGCGCTGGTGGAGCCACCTCCAACGCTGGGCCCTCAGCCTCGTTGCACGGGGCCGCTGGATCCCCCAGGTGGAGTTGAGCAAGGGCGAGGGCTACCCGCATCGGGCCCGCTGGGTCCCCCTGCTGAACCGGGAAGACGACCGGCGTCGTTTGGAAGATCTAGCCAACAGCCTCCCCCTGGTGGCCACCTGTGCACTGCCCTGGCGGGAACCGATGGGGCGACGCAGCAACCGCACCACACGCCTCAGGCCCGAGGCCATGCGTGCCGCTAACCCGGTGGCCTGCTGCAGGCCGCGGAGCGGTCGTCTCCGCGTGGCGACCCTGCTGGAAGACCTGGTTGATGCCCAGCTCCGCAAAGACTTTCAGCCCAACCCAGACGGCCTCGATCCACTGCTGACGCTCTGGCAGAACGCGCTTGGCTCCGAAACCGGCATCATCGAGATCGGAGAAGAGGAGGCCGAGCGCCTCGCAGCAGCAAGCCATCACTGGCGCGAAGGCATCGCCGGCGATTTCGCCGCCGCACGAACCTGCCTGGAGTTGTTCACCCCACCCGAAGGCGAGGATCTCTGGGATTTGCGCTTCTCTCTTCAGGCCGAGGCGGATCCGAGCCTGAAATTACCGGCCTCGGCAGCCTGGGCCTCCGGTGCGAGCCAGCTGCAACTCGGAGAAATCACCGTCGAACAACCCGGTGAAGTGCTGCTGGAAGGGCTCGGCCGTGCCCTTGCCGTCTTCCCTGCCATTGAACGGGGCCTGGAAAGCGCAACGCCAGAGGCGATGCAACTCACACCAGCTGAGGCCTTCGTGCTGGTGCGCACCGCTGCCCATCAGTTGCGAGATGCCGGCGTCGGTGTCGAGCTGCCCCCCAGCCTCTCCGGAGGTCTCGCCAGCCGCCTCGGCCTCTCGATCAAAGCGGAACTTCCGGAACGCTCCCGTGGTTTCACCCTCGGGGAATCCCTCGACTGGAGCTGGGAATTGATGATCGGCGGGGTCACCTTGACCCTGCGGGAACTGGAGCGGCTCAGCGGCAAACGCAGCCCGCTGGTGCGTCACAAAGGAGCCTGGATTGAGCTCAGGCCCAACGACTTACGCAATGCCGAACGCTTTTGCGGCGCCAATCCAGAACTGAGCCTGGACGAAGCCCTGCGCATCACCGCGACCGAAGGCGAGCTGCTGATGCGGCTCCCGGTGCATCGCTTCGATGCCGGCCCGCGACTACAAGCCGTGCTGGAGCAATACCACCAGCAGAAGGCGCCCGATCCGCTCCCAGCACCGGAAGGATTCTGCGGCCAACTCCGGCCCTACCAAGAACGAGGCCTCGGTTGGCTGGCCTTCCTCAACCGCTTTGATCAGGGCGCCTGCCTCGCCGACGACATGGGCTTGGGCAAAACCATCCAGTTGCTGGCCTTCCTGCAACACCTCAAAGCAGAACAGGAGCTGAAACGTCCGGTGCTGCTTGTCGCTCCTACCTCCGTGCTGACGAACTGGAAGCGTGAAGCGGAGTCTTTCACCCCCGAACTGGCGGTCACCGAGCACTACGGGCCCCGGCGGCCTTCCACACCGGCGACCCTGAAAAAAGCCCTGAAGGACGTGGATCTCGTCCTCACCAGCTACGGCCTACTGCAACGGGACAGCGAACTACTCGACAGCCAGGACTGGCAGGGGGTGGTGATCGACGAAGCGCAGGCGATCAAAAACCCTGGGGCCAAGCAAAGCCAAGCGGCCCGCGGTCTGGCCAGAACCCGGAAAGGTGGTCGCTTCCGCATCGCCCTGACCGGCACTCCGGTGGAGAACCGCGTCAGCGAACTCTGGGCACTGATGGATTTCCTCAATCCAAAGGTGCTGGGAGAAGAAGACTTCTTCCGACAGCGCTACCGGATGCCGATCGAGCGGTATGGCGACATGTCGTCGTTGCGAGATCTCAAATCCCGAGTTGGCCCATTCATTCTTCGGCGCCTGAAAACCGACAAGGCGATCATTTCCGATCTGCCGGAGAAGGTGGAGATGAGCGAATGGGTTGGACTGAGCAAAGAACAGAAATCGCTCTACAACAAAACCGTCGAAGACACCCTTGATGCCATCGCCCGCGCCCCCCGCGGTCAACGCCATGGTCAGGTTCTCGCCCTCCTGACCCGTCTCAAACAAATCTGTAATCATCCCGCCCTCGCCCTCAGCGAAGGCAACGTCGACGAGGGCTTCCTCGGCCGATCAGCCAAGTTGCAACGGCTCGAAGAAATCCTTGATGAAGTGATCGAGGCTGGAGACCGGGCCCTGCTGTTCACCCAATTCGCAGAATGGGGGCACTTGCTCCAAGGCTGGATGCAACAACGCTGGAAGGGAGATGTTCCTTTCTTGCATGGCGGAACGCGCAAAAGCGAACGCCAAGCGATGGTCGATCGCTTCCAGGAGGATCCCCGAGGTCCACAACTGTTCTTGCTGTCGCTCAAAGCCGGTGGTGTCGGCCTCAACCTCACCCGGGCCAGCCACGTGTTCCACATCGATCGCTGGTGGAATCCAGCCGTGGAAAATCAGGCCACGGACCGGGCCTACCGAATCGGCCAAACCAACCGGGTGATGGTGCACAAATTCATCACCAGCGGCTCGGTTGAAGAAAAAATCGACCGGATGATCCGAGAAAAATCACGCCTGGCTGAAGACGTCATCGGTTCGGGTGAGGAATGGCTGGGCAACCTTGGCGGCGACCAGCTGCGGGACCTTGTTTCTTTGGAGGACACCTGACGATGACAACCCACAACGGCAACACCAGCGGCCTCACGACCGCCATCGGAGACGACGGACTCGGCCAGCAGCCGTGGTGGGTTGAACAGTGGATGGAGCTGATTAACGGCTACCGCTTCAAGAAACGACTGGAGCGCGCCTGGGGCTATGCCCGTGAAGGGAATGTGACCTCGATCCGCTTTGAAGGCCGACGCGTGCATGCCCGCGTTCAGGGCACGGGTGAAGACCCCTACAAGGTGAAGTTATGGCTGGATGTGCTTAATGATGAGGACTGGGACTACGTCCTCGAAGCGCTGACCCAAAAGGCCCGTTGGTCTGCCCAACTGCTGGCTGGGATCATGCCGGCCGACATCGAACGGGCTTTCGCGGCCAGCGGCAAACGCTTGTTCCCGTTCAAGCTCCAGGAGGTGCGCAGCGAATGCAACTGCCCGGACAAGGCCAATCCCTGCAAACACATCAGCGCGGTGTACTTCCTGATGGGAGACCGCTTCAGTGAAGACCCCTTCGTGCTGTTCCAGCTACGCGGTCGCACTCGGGCGAAGCTGCTGGAGGACCTGGCGGAAAAACGGCGCCAAGCGCTTGCGGCACTGGCGGAACAACGAGCCGAATCGGCACCCAGCAAACCCGAAGACAGCCCACCACTCCCTCCCCATCCCGCTGTGTTGGATCCAGCGTTGTGGTGGCGCTACAACCGCAGCCTCGATGGCGATCTCGTGGTGATCACTCCGCCCATGGAGGGCGGCACCGGCCTTGATGCAGCTGGAGATCTCCCGTTAGCGGAAGACCCTCGCTTCCCAGAAGCCCGATCCAGCTTCCTCAGCAACCTGCGAGCCCACGGTCAGGCCAGTGCACAAAAAGCGATGCTGCAGGCCATGGCAGCCGGAGGCTGATGGAGGCGGCCTGGCTGGGTGCTGATCAACAAGCGCTGGCCTATCAGATCCTGAACTCCCACCAGCACGGCTTCAAAGCTGCATTAATCGCAGGCTCGAATAAGCATTCCCCAACACCCGTTGTTGCCGAGGAGCTGTTCAACTGTGGATTTCCCGTTTTGGCTCACGACGGCGCAGACGACCCGAAGCTCACCTACGCCAACGCCACAGCGCTTCAGCTGTGGGAGACCAGCTGGGCGGAACTGATTGGACTGCCGTCGCGGCTCACTGCCCCGGAACGGGAGCGAGCCGAACGCCGCGATGCCCTGGGAGAAGCCCAAGCACTGCATGCCCTGACGGGTTACGCAGGCATTCGTATCAGCAGAAAAGGCCGCCGGTTCCAGATCCACAACGCCCGGATCTGGACGCTCTGGGATGAGCAACAACAACCCTGCGGGCAAGCCGCAAGCTTCAGAGATTGGTGGTGGATTTAAGTGTGTTCGGTTCTCACAACGATGCAGGTGAGTGAGCCGAACCCTGTCGTACAGACCGATCAAAACTGATCGGTTCTCTCTCTTCTCGTTCTCATCAAGCAGGTGCAGATTGTCGTTGCGGGCCACTTCAACGGCTCGCCAATCTCACCTCTTTCGAGACCACATCATGCTTACCATTCGCCAATCTCCTTTCGACTTATTTGAGCGCCTCGAGCAACAACTTGCCACTGCTGAGCGCGTTCC
>CEPW01167753.1_pt1 | contig 16881 bp, 8 predicted proteins | sample 356211 | NCBI WGS metagenome assembly CEPW01 (sample SAMEA2620021, study PRJEB7988) | marine metagenome | biome: marine biome (ENVO:00000447); feature: deep chlorophyll maximum layer (ENVO:xxxxxxxx); material: "saline water (ENVO:00002010), including plankton (ENVO:xxxxxxxx)" | depth 25 m
CCCTAGACATTCCTCCTTCAACCAAATATGAGGGACGTGGTACCCTCCACCCCTCGGTCGTCTCCTCTCCTAAAAAAGAAACTCGTCCGTCGTTCCTTATCCGTCACCATTCTCGGTTCCCTCCTTGTTTTCTACGTAAACATGTTACAAGAGACGGAGAAATACGGGTGGATGAAACGGATGACATTTCGAGCCCCTTTACCGCGTAAGAGAGCGAGGAATCCTTTACCAGTCGGAGGGACGCCGAAAAATCACGACGATTACGACGATATTCACGATAATCGTGGTGGTCATGGAAGATGGGACGATGGGGATACTAATAATGGTCGCAATCACATGGCTTTAGGAGAGTTGCGATTTGATGTCGAGAGGACGCCTCGCGAAGAAAAAGAAGTAGAAGAACATCCGCCGATGCCTGAGTTCCCACCTCCCCCGAATGTGTCGCCACCACCGGTGACAGAAGAGATGGAGAGAAAATTTCACTCGCAAATCAGAGTGCGAGTGGATAAAATGTCCTTTCCAAATGCTCCGGATGCGTTAATTGATGTCGTCAATCGGATGGGCTTATATCGCGGAAGCGTGGTGGTAGTGTCATTTGCGAATTCGCATCACATAGATTTAGCTGTGAATTTCATCTTGTGGGCGAAAGCGATTGGGATGAAGACGCTAATCGGCGCTTTAGACGATGAGGCGTTTGAGATTTTGAAGAAAACGGTCGGGGATGAATCGCACAGTGGCGAAGGACAGGCGTTTGCTTATCGCGTGGACCATCACTTGGAAGAGCAAGGCAGTTCGCACGCATCGCAAGCGTGGAAGGATTTTGCAAAGATGCGCATTTCGCATGCGACGAGTTTACTCGAGTTCGGATTTGACGTCGTCATGTCCGATGCGGACGTCGTTTGGTTGAAGAACCCAGAGGCGTATTTGAAATGCGAGAAGGAGAGCGAAGGGAAGGTGGTGGAAAATTTATCGTTCGATATCGACGGCTGCGAAGAGTTGAAAGCGGCAGATGTGATTGTGAGTAGCGACAATTTATCCCCGACGTCGGACGAGAGAGACGGTGGAAATTACGCGAAAGGTGGCGTCTTTAATACCGGGATTGTGTTTTTGAGACACACGAAAGGCGGGATTCAATGGGCGAAGCAATGGAACGTGCATTTGAGCGCGACTGATGGTAGGTTTCATCGATTAACCAGCGATCAACAGGTGTTCAACGCGATGTCGAGGAAAGAAAACGCGTGGCCTGGGTTAGAGGTGATGCGTATGGATCAAATCCAAAGGCTTGGGGCGAATGAGAATAAACGCGTCTTGGTCGCCGCGGAAGGCAATACGTTGTTAGGTGTGTTTCCAGTGGCTAAATTTAATTCTGGACACGTGTACATGGTGCAAAAATTCCACGAGAAGGAGAAAAAGAAACCCTTTGCCGTGCACGCGACGTATACCTTCGACGGCAGTTCTGGCGGTGCGAAAAAATGGCGGTTCATGGAAGCTGGGCTGTGGCGCGTTCCCGAAGAAGACAAACACGAAAAGTTTATCACGTTTGACGCTTCCGCCCACTTGTGGGACGACGATGCCGTGGACGACCACGGCGCCATCACTTCGCACGACACGCCTTCGATCACCGACCATCTCGTTGCGGGCTCTGGACACATCAAAGCCTTGGCAAACGCAATGGCCGTTGCCGCTTCTCTGAAACGAACCTTATTGATTCCACCGATGCCGTGTTGGTGTGATAAAGTTTGGGGCGGTCACGATAACATTTTCACCTTTCAATGTCACTACCCGGGCAGTCGTGATAGCAACCACATTCCGGGAACATGTCCTTTGGACCATTTCGTTTCGCCTTCAAAACTCGCGCGAGAGGCAAATGCGAACGGGCTGAGGATCAAACCTTTAGGTTCAGCTCCAGAAAGCGTGAAAAACATGCGCGGCGACTTTCCAGTCTTAAAAGTTGGTGGAAAAGAGGAAGGAGAACAACATCACACTTCTTTGTTCTCCATCCCGACGCACGCGACCGAAGTGGAAATTTCAAAACTGGCCGACCAGTTACCATTAATAATAAAACTAGAAACCACCCGAGACGCCTTCGGTGGTTTCACTGACCCCGAAAAAACGAAGAAGTTTGAAGAATCGATAAACGATCGCGGCTTATTTCCTGAACAGTGGTGTTCCGAGTGCCATCCGCAAGGGTGTAAAAACCTCATTCCGTCCGCGACCATCGCGAAGGGTTTTTTGAAGCCCGTGAGAGAAGTACACGATCAGTTTTGCGCGAGCTTTGATAAAGCCGGGAAGTTTAGTCACGAATCGTAATTAGTATACGTAGAATAGTGCAGCGTAGAGAGAAAGAGAGAGAGAGAGAGAAGGGGGGGAAAATTTTAGCAATAATAGTATAGCGTTGCTTTCTGATTTACACAAAAATTAGATGAAACCAAACATCTTCTTCTTCTTTGGGACCCGTTTAATCCCTTTACTGGCTAAAAACTTCTCTGTCATCGCGTGCAATATAAACTCGATGGCCTCTTGCTCTTGCTTCTCATTCAACACGGGAATGTCTATTTTCTTGTTGATCTTCTTCGCGGTGGTTCCTATCCAAAGCTCGAGCTGGGTTTCGCCCATGTCCGTGACGCCTTCAAAGAAAACTTTGCTACCCACTGATTTGAACTGTCGTTCGATGGCATCGGCTATGACGTCTACAACTTTCATAAATATCACTTGTTCTGCCGCTTCGTTTAAGATTGGAATATCGATGACGGCGTTCAGGAAGCTCGCAAACACCATTCGTTGGCTTTTCGAAATCAAATGAAACGGCAGTTTCAAATCCTCTGTTGCCGAATACAAGTGCACGATGTCTTTCTTGTGCATTTTGAGCAACTCCTTCTTCGATTTGCCCTCTTTCTTTGCTTTTAAAATCGCCGCGTGGCCTTCTTTCGAGTTTAAATACCGCTCCACGATCTTTTCTTCTTTCGATTGGAACAAGCCAGCGCTCGTCGTCACGGAGATTCGTTTCCGGTGACGACGAGGCGTAATAACTCTCGCGAAGGAACATCGAGCATCTCGCGCAGATCGGTCCAGTCGAGACGACGAAAGCCTCGGAGCGAGATGCCGTCGCGCGAGCATCGTCGAATGTTCCAAAGCTCGAGCGATGTGCGGTGCGCGAGAACTGTGACGACCCGAAGGCGCCATCACATTCACAGATAAATTGGATAAAAAAAAGATACGAAAAAAAAGGTCAAGTCCAAAAGGAAAAAATACGCGTAAAAAAGACACGATAAACTACACGCGACGATGTCGTTTTCTCCGCGCGCCGACGCCGACTCCACGGAGAGAAAAGAAGGTAACGAAGAAGAAGAAGAAGAAGACAAAGGAGGAAACGACGAGCGGAAGATCGAGCGCGAAGTGCGGAGCAGCTGGACAGAGCCGGCGGAGCGAGAGAAAAGGACACCGAGAGAACACCTAGGAGAAGAGGACGAGGAGAAGACGAAGGAGAAAAAAGAGCGCGGTTCGATCCTCGCGATGTCGTCTCCGGTCAAGAGACGGTTCACGGCGGAAAGTTTGGACGAGGAAATGAACGGAGACGACTATTCGAACAGTTCTTCGATGAGAGAGAGCGGAAGAGGGAGAGAAGAAGGAGAAGAAGAAGAAGAAGAAGAAGAAGAAGAAGGTATAAAAGGAGAGATTTTTTATCGCCTGTTTACGAGGTTGCAGAAGAAAGATGTACGAAAAGAACGGTCGGCGATGAACGATTTGAAGTTTATATCGAGAATTGGCGTCGAAGAAGAAGGTAATGGGAAGGAGTTTGAAGCGAGATCACGGTCGGAGAAGTTAGACGCGGTGCTTCTATTGGATATAGGTACTAACGATGACGACGACAATACCGCGGCAAAGAGTACATTGAGATGTGTAGTGGAGAAGATGGTTGAGAAAGCCAAGATACATTTTGATGATAATAGTAGTGATGAAACCGCGGCGTTGGTGTCTTCGTTTTTCTTGGACGACGCGTTGAATGCATCCGTCGCGAATGCTTCGGTACAAAGCAATAGAGTCCTCATATTACCATGTTCCTCAAAGACGTGCGTATTGAAATCGGCGAGATTGGTTATCATAGCGCGCACGAAAGAGTGGTTGAAAGTGTCGCTTTCTCCTTATTCTAACGATGATAACAATGATAACAACAACAGTGCATACAAATTTGTTGTTTTGGTCATCACTGATGCTTACGCTATGCACAAGCAAACAAAAAATTCACTCGCGACGAGCAGTACGATCGCTACTCTCTTTAGCGACGAAGAATTCTACTTCGAAGCGCTAGCCTCGGGATCTGTTGGCGAATTTCGAGAGGCTATGTGTGGTTTCTTGAACCGTCACGGAGGTGAAACCATCGGAAATAGACCACCAGAACGAACTTTTTCGCTTCTCGAAACGACTTTAATAGAGGATGAAGCAGAACGTGGCAAAGTTCAAAAAATAGTGAGAGGGTGTGTAAAAGTCTCCTTCTTCGCGCCAATTTGCGATGATTTCCATCGAGTCGTTAAACACCGGTATTGGAGCGATTTCTCAGACGCTTTCAAAGATGTGCCTACATTTTTTCGAGCATTGAACACAATCGCCTGGCTATTCTTCAACACTACGGTTCCTTGTTTGGCCGTGGGCTTAGTTTTCACCATCGACTCCGATGAACGTATAGGTGTGGAGTACTTTTTAACCTCCGAAGCTTTGGCGAATGTGGCATTTTCGTTGTTCGGCGGGCAATCTGCGCTGGTATTTCGTATAACTGGTCCCACGTTAGCATTTCTTCAAGTCGTGAGGATAACAGCGTTTCGATTAAACGTGCATCTGGTAACGTTCTACTCTATCGTTGGTCTGGTTTCTGGTCTGTCGTCTATGCTCTTTGCCTCTATTGGTGGTGCGTCGCTGATTAAATACGTTGGTAGATTCTTCGCCGAATGCCTACGAATGTTTGTCGCCGTCATTTTCATGTATTCGTCGATAAACGCCATGCGCAACAAAGGCATTCAAAGCGGGGAAACCGTTTCAGAGTTTCTCAAGTATTTCATTTTGCACATAGGGACATTCATCTTGAGCAGAAAAATTCAATTGATTAAAAGGAGTCCGTTTCTGAAGACAACGATAAGGAAAGTGTTATCCGATTTAGCGCCCGCGATTGGTCTATTGGTATTTACAGGTGTGAGTTACATCGCGAAAGACGTGCCTGTCGATCGCGTCTGCAATGATCGATACAAAATGAGTGGTACAATGTGGCCAAATTATACGCCCACACGGTATTCCGAGATGAAACATAATCCAAAATCTATACTCGTTGCTTGCTTTTGCGGCGTATCGCTCGCGGTGCAAATATTTTTTGAAAGCCAAATCTCAGCCGTTCTTAGTAACCGATCAGAGAACAAACTCAAGAAAGGCAAATCGTATCATTACGACTACTTCATCGTTGGAATCATAAATGCTTTGCAAGGTTTGTTTGGCCTTCCAGTTGCAATACCGTCGCTCCCGCATTCGCCCATCCATGCGAGAATATCGAGCTTGAGCGTCGAATATCAAGAGGACTACATCCACAAAACGCACATTATTCACGCCTCAGAAATAGGTCGCTTCACGAACTTATGCGCGAGTTTACTGCGCTTACTCTCTCTGCAGGTCTTCCGGAACGCGTTTTACGGCGAAATTCCAATCGCGGCGATATCTGGTTTTTTACTCTACATGGGTTACACGTCTTTAGAAGATAACGATATATGGAAACGTTTTCTTCTCATGTGGACGCAAAGAGAGCAAGTACCACACAGATACGAAGAAAGTTTTCGGTTCGTGCGTCTAGGCGTCATCAACGCTTACACGATTTTGCAGATACTATCCTTCGCAGTCGTTTTTACGGTATCGCGTTCGACGGATTTCGATAAGAATAAAGTGTTACCCATTGCGACGTTTTATCCTTTCGTGTTCATATTGATAATCGTTTTTGCGACGTACGTGTTGCCTATGTTCTTCGCCGAGAAGGATTTGAGAGTTTTGACAAAGGTAACGCGACGGGTAGTTTCTCCCTTATTTTGTTAATGTGAAAGCGAAAAGATTTTATTAAATGAAGGCGCATGCTGTTGTACCAGTATATGTTTTTGCTTTAAATAACTTGCTCGTGTTTACTGCTAGTTGATTCTGTGCGCAACGCTCCCACCATCGGTGGTCGTTTGTAAAACTGGTGAAAACGCAATCCCCGAGCATTTCTTGCCATCGATGACGAGATCGACGAAATATCCAGCGTCGAAAGTGCCTGTGATTTTACTCTTGCTTGGATCGACTTTCGAACCAATCGCGGGAAGTTTTCCTCCTTTCGATGGCGTCGTTTTTGCCGTCTTGTTGGGAGAGGTAGTTGTTGTAATTGCTTTTGTCGTGTCGTTTGTACTGAAAGATTTGTAGAGTTTGTCGTAATCTTTGCTCGCAAGTGCATTCGCCAAATGTTTGCGCGCTCGATCCCACATCTCTTCTTCCTTCGCGCTCAACTTGTTGTTCAGGACTTTCAACGCGCCTTCTTTCATTTTGGCTATTGCTGCAAACTGTTTCATCAAGCTCTCTTCTGTCATTGCTAAGTCTCCAGATGCATTGTTCAATGTGGGAAGCTTCGTGCTATTCTCCATAATCATTCGATAGCATTCTTCGTTCCTTAGCGATTCTCTTTGCTCTTCCGTCATCTCGTTCTTCTGCGTCGTCCCGTCTTCTGCTAATTTTCTCTTTTTCGGTGGCATGTTCTTTTCGTTGTTTGCAGGCGTTATCGTTTTCTTCTTCTCTCCTTTCTTTGCTTCGGTGGCGTTGGTCGGCGCATCTCCTCCGCTGCTTTTGCCACCGACTTCACCGCTACCGGCCGAGGCAACTTTCATCTGAGATGAACTCGTTCGACCGAGCTTGGAAGGTTGTTTCTTCAGCTTTTTCTTCTTTACCGCGTTTACTTTATCTTCGTCCTCGTCATCTGAAGGAGCCGGACGCACGCCAGGAACGAGCACTTCTTCTCGACTAGCACGTGGACTCAAGCTCGGCAAATCGCCGCCGTGGTGTTTCGCGATGGCGGCTTTTTGTACCTTCAGCTTCTTCAAGGCCGCGCCTAACATCTGGTCGGCTTTTCTGAATGATGAGGTAAACTTTTCGGTCGCTTCGGCGGTGTTGTTTTTTGGATTTTTCGAACATTCCTCTCTATGCGTCATCAACATTTGATTTCTAGTCTTGCCTTTGAATTGTACGAAACAGAACTCGCAATTGGCGATGGGCGCCGGGGGCGTCGGGGCGGACCGACCGTCCACTATAAACGCTTGCGAACCTTTGACGGGCTCAAACGCGGACCGAATTCCGCCTCGCGGTGTTTCCGTCGTTGCGATGGATGTCACGTTGTTGTTTTCGCCGCCGCTGCCTTGTCCCATTGTATTCTGCGTTCCGGTTGACTTCTTCGTGGAAATAGACAGGTCCTTCTTCGTCTTTTTCGGGCTACTACTAGCCATTTCCACGTCGGTGCTGGCCGTTTTCTTCTTTTTCTTAGTTTTACGATCCGTCATCAAGGCGGCCGCGTCTGCGTCCCAGCAGTCTTTCAGCGGCAACACGTCGTCCCACAAATCCTGCAGTTGGTTTTCTTCCGCAGGATACTCCGGATGAGTGAGTTCGTTGTAGTGTTGTACCCCTGCGCCAGGAAAAAATGCCAAGCCAGTGTTGGACGTCGCCAACTCCAGCGTGGAGATTTTATTTTTTCCTGATGATTTCTTCTTTTGCTGCGGTGAAGAGCTGGTATTCGTACTCGCAATGTTGGATTCTTCACTCATAATTTGCTTCCCTTCCATCTCATCCGCAAATACGCCACCGATTCGAAACACCGCCGATCGCGCTGGAAGGAGTGTGGCACCAAACATTCCTATTTTTGGTGACATATCTTCCGGCAACTGTTTCCAAACGCCAAATTCGCAGGAGAAGATCCACGTATCGGCGAGATGTTCGTCCTTACTGCCTCTCCCACCAACGACAAGCATACCATCCCCATCGGGAAGCGCACAAGCACCGTGCAGCATTCTCGGTGGAGGCATCTCGTGTGCCTCTTTCTCCGGTTTAATCTCCTTCCATGGCTCCGCTTTGTTCTTAAAGTCAAACTTCCAGACGTCATTGTAACACTCGCCTGAAGCGTTAATGCCGCCAAAGAGAAATGCAACGTCGTCGGTGACGGAAATCAAGCTCGCAAAGGCACGAGCTGGTGGGCATTTCTTTACAGGCACCCTTACGTGACTCCATGTGTTGGTTTTAAAATCGAAAACGTACGTCTCGTTCGTAAATGCAGCATTTTGTTTCTCCACCGCGGCTTGATGATGTTGTGCTAATGTCGTCGTTGCTTCTATTTTCTTGTTCTTATTTTTCAAAGGTACCAAGTGTTTCTTCACTCCTCCGAATTGCACCACCTTCTGATCGCTGATGAATGTCGACGTCGCGCCAAACCGATCGTCTGGAATCGTATTGGGTTTCTTACTTGCTGCCGGCTCCAAAATCGTCCATTTTTTCAACGCGTAGTCGTATGTTCGTGCAACAGTTTTACTACAAGTATTCTCACTGCCACTCGTCGATGCAAGATCGCGAACACCGTTCTCCCTTTCCTCCGCACCGCCCGATAAAAACGTCAAGACTTCTTCCTCTTTTCCATTCTTCTTTGTATTCTTCAATTCTCTCGCGCAAAACGACGGAAACACGTCAGGATTCGGGCTGTCTTCTACGTGAAACGTCCAATGCGCAAACTCGCCACCTGTGATGCGAAAGAGAGAGAAAACAACAAAATACGGTCAGCAATCGTTCGCTCGACCATCGACAAGATATAAACAAACACGTACCGACTAAGTCCAAAACTTTCATCTCCTCCCTCCATTCCTTCCCTTCTCCACTCTGTCCTCCCCAAGTGTAAATGCATCCATCTTTTTCCGAGTACCACGAACACGGTCGAATGGTACCAACGAGCTCAGCGATTACGTGCACATCCTGCCAGTTGTACGCGTTCGTGTCGTCCACGTCTTCTCCTTCCTCTCCCGCGTTTCCATCGTCCAGTTCGAATTCGGTTGTGATTTCCTTCCGCATTTGGACCGCCCTCTGATGATATATTTGAGTTGATGCGATTCCTTTTTATTTTTTTTCACACAAAACGACACGCACACGCTTTTGGTGGTCGCAAAGACGATCTTCCTACCCCTCACACTCGCACGCGCAATCGATCCGCACGAACCGTGGTGGTGGTGGTGGTGGTGGTGGTGGTGGTGGTGGTGTTTCCTTCTTCTTCTTCTCGGGTTTTTCTCCCTCTTTTTTAATTCGATTGGATTTCAAGTTCTTTTTTTTTTGAACGCAGCATCGATTTTAAAATGTGTCTTGATTTTTTCTCTTCTCCGTTTAGGGTTTAGGAAAGAAAATTGGTTTAGGGTAGCAAATGTATTTTTTTGTCTTTCGAAGAAGAATAGACCGACCCCAATTGTATTTTTCCAAGGAAGGGGACAACACCATTCTAAAGCGCTTGCGATGATGAAGGTTCGTCGTTCCACCGAACGAAAATAAGGAGAGCAGCAGCAGCCGACGAAAAAGAAGACGAAGCGACGATGATGATGAAGACGACGTCGACGACCTTCGCGACGTCGTCGTCGTCGAACGCGGGAGAGCGGCGGGGACGAGGACGTTTCTCGAAAAAGCATCATCGCTTTTCTTTTTCAAAGTCTCATCAACATCATCATCATCGGGGCGCGACGAAGACGTCTTCCGATGCGAAGGAGAAGAAGATACGCGTGAACAGAAAAGAAAAGCGAGCCGTGTTACCAGATTCAACGGTGATCGATTACGTGTCCGAAATGGACGTGAAGTTTCTGTTCGATGAGATATCGACGGATGATTTGTACATGATTGATGATACCGTTAACGAACCCCTAACGGACGACGATGCGTACGTGATTGTAGACGTCGGCGCAAACATTGGTTTGTTCGCGTTGGAAGCACTGAAGAAAAAGAGCAAAAAGAATAAAAAATGCGAATTATACGCGTTTGAACCGGCTCCGAGAACGTATAAATCATTACAGAGCAACTTGGAGAGAAAGTATGGTGACAATCCAAACGTTTCGTTGCATCTCGCAAACGAAGCCGTCGGCGACGGCACGAAAGATTCAATCTCGTTTACGTCGTTCCCGAACGCCGCCGGGTGGTCGACTGCAATCGAGGACGAAAAAGAAACGCTTTTAAACGTCGTGGAATACGCTTGCGCGTTGATTATAAAACACGTTCCGACATTCTTGAGGATGAAAACGTTCGCGACGTACGTCTTGGAAAAGAATTTGTTTTTCGTTAAATCCGTGCTCATCAAATCGATCTGTTTCTTCGTCATCAAGTGGTTATCTCGAGGCAAAATTACTGAAACGGTCCCGTGCGTGACTTTATCCAACGCCGTCTTTAACCGCAGTAAAGGAGAAACAAAAAAAATCAACCTCTTAAAAATCGACGTGGAACGGTACGAGCTCGAGGTCCTTCGCGGTATTCGCGAGGACGACTTTCTGAACATTCAAACCATAGTCATTGAAGTCCACGATAAAGAAGACCGGACGGGCGTGAGCGACGTCGTTCGTTTGTTGAAAACAAAAGGGAAATTTTCAGAGGTACGGGTGGTGCAACCCCGACACTTGCAGGGTTCGTCGTTGTACAACGTATTCGCCTCGAGAGATGAGGAAATCCTAGGCACGTACTAGTATATGGGTTGCATTTTAGAGAAGTAAAAAATCATCATCTCGTCAGCACCCTTTTTTCGACTTTACAATTTTAGTGCAAGAATTATAACGCACGCAGACACATAGACTTAGACAGATAGACAGGCACGCGCGCGCGCCAACTGCAGAACAAAGGTTCGCAGACGGTAGCGATGGCACCATCCACGGCACGACGACGCAAAGCGGCGCCTGAAGATGGAGAGCAGACGCCGCCATCGACTCCGCCGCGAGCATCAAATTCAAAAGGAAGAATTGGAAAATTGAAATCAACAAAATCTCCCATCAATCGCGCCGTTCAACTCGTGAAGACGCGGATAACGCTCTATCGACCAAAATTTCCAATCTTTTCCTCTGCGTTTGTGTTGGCGATAATATTTATCATCGCCCCGTACGTGGATAAAACGTATCATAAGATTTCGGAGGAAGGAAGAGTTGCCTCGGATTTGGGGGATGTTGGGTTTGACTTGGGGAAATTTAGCGTCCAGGTAAGCCGCGTTACGATAGAAGATGATCCTCTGTTTTACTGACTTTTCGCTCCTTTTCTTCTCCTATGCAGTGGAAAAACGCCGAGCAAACGCTCAAAATCACGCACAAAAAAAACAAGTTTTGCTTCCGCCAGCATTTGTGTCCAATCACAGAAACGTGGTCATCCATCGCGAAGAGACCATTTTTAACGCTAGCGAGTGGACCGATTAAAGTGCACCAGTTAATCCACGGGCATTTTAGGATACAGATTTTAGATAAGTTGCGAACGACGGTGCAAACAATCGATAATATGGAGAAGAAGATGTGCGAGGTGCATTACGATGGGAGAGTGGAGAGAAAGAAGAAGACGGATGTTGATAACGAGAACGAAGATGATGGTGGTGGAGGGGTCGCGTTGACTGAAGTTGATACTAGTAATACTAATACTAATAATGGGAATAGTCAGAATAGCAATAGCAACATAGAGTTAGTGGAGTGCATAGTCATCAAAGGAACGGTGGTGAAAGAGGACGCCTGGATTGACCACTTCGTGAACATATTTTACGAACGTCGAAGTAAAATGTACCACGCGCTCTTCTCGGACGACCAAGAATCGGAAATCGAGTTGGCGAAGCAAAAAGCAAACGCAAAATTGAGAGCGTCTTATTCCATCGCGTTTGCAACTAGGAGTAGTGATAGAATTGGGTTTACGATTATCTGGGACGATATCGTTCCGGGCGTACAAAGGTCCCCTAGAAGGAATCGGAGGATGGTGAATTTGAACCATTTAGTATTAACGCAAGCGGTGGAGAAGGGAGAGCGAGTGTATGGATTAGGTGAACAGTACACATCGATTGAACACACGGGGAGGAGAGTACCAATCATAACGGGAGAACAAGGCGTAGGAAGAGGTAAACAACCGATTTCTGCTACCGCAGAGCTCTTATTTAAAGGTTCGAGCGGCGATTGGTGGACAACCTACTCGGCGATTCCGCATTACGTAACCTCGAAAGCGCGATCGTTGTTTCTTACGAATTACACGTACTCCGAGTTTGATTTCACGGAAGAAAACGCAATCAGCGTGCACATGGTTGCACCTACAGGTATGGTGTGTGGTCAAATTATTGCTGCGAGAGATATTCCTGGTGTGTTACAATCCTACACGGAATATTCTGGACGCATTAAACCGTTACCGGAATGGGCCATGCGAGGCGTCATCATAGGCATGACTGGCGGTCCGGCTAAAGTCAGACGCATCGAAAAGAAATTGACAGATGGTGGGGTGAAAATATCCGGTTTTTGGTTGCAAGATTGGTCCGGCTTTCGGAACACAAGCATTGGCATCGAACGCGTCTGGTGGAACTGGAAACTTGACGAGGATTTATACACCGATTGGCACACGTTACGCGAGGAGTTTGAAAAGAAAGGCACGTACTTGGCAACGTACGTAAATCCCTTTTTGATGGACTCGAAAGACCAGCACGGCGATCTATATCGACATGCTACGGAGAATGGATATTTCATCAAGAATAAGAAAGGTGAAGGATATGGGTTCGTGAGCGAACCAGGCGTTACGTTTTCCTTGTTGGATTTAACCAATCCAGAATGCGTGAATTGGATCGAAAATGTCATCGTCGACATGCTCGTCGCAACGAAAGCGAAAGCTTTCATGGCAGATTTTGGAGAGTACTTACCGTTTGACGCGACTTTAAAATCGGGAGAGTTACCGATTTTAACGCACAACCGGTACCCGGAAGATTGGGCAAGGATTCAAAGACGCGCTTTGAGACGTGCCGGTTTGGAGAAGACGGGATTCTTCTGGACCAGATCGGCAAGTTTATTGACGCCGTCATTTACGAGTGTCCAATGGGTCGGTGATCAGCTCGTGAGTTGGGATAATCGAGATGGGATTAAATCTGCGCTAAATGGTATATTAACCGGCGGTTTGAGTGGTTTGACTTTGAGTCATTCGGATATCGGTGGGTACACTGCGACGCCGGGACGTCACCGATCGAAAGAATTGCTGATGCGATGGATGGAATTGAACGCGTTTTCAGACGCCGTGTATCGCTCGCATCAAGGGAACAGACCGCATCACAATGCGCAAGTTTGGGACGACGAGGAAATTATTGGTCAGTTGGCATGGTGCACGTCCATGCACATCGCGTTGCTGGAATATAAACGCGAAGCTATGCGCGAGGCGGAAAACGTCGGTTTGCCGATGACGCGAATGATGTTCATTCATTATGCTTTCGACGATGTGGCGAGCGGTTTGACATCACAATTCTTGCTCGGACGCGATATGCTAATCGCACCGGTGCTAGATCGTAAAACATCGAGAGTGCACTGCTATTTGCCTCGCGAAGACATATGGATGGACGCGTGGACGACCATCTTAGCGCCAATATCGACGTCGACAGCGAATAATAAGAAGAATGACGACAGTGAAGAAAGCGGTGGGAGTGGGACGTGGGTGACCGCGGATGCTCCGATGGGTTGGCCAGCGGTGTTTATTCGCTCTGGAGCGAGTAAAACGGCCAAAGCTGCCGCAGCGGCCTTGCGGGAGTTGGCAGTTGAGAAAGGTGGCGTGCCGTCCAAGAGACGCGTTAAGATCATGGATCCAGTTGAAAAGCTGATTCTAGGCTTAGTTTAATAAGTTCGTGTAATTCTACTGTCATACGTAATGAGGTTAGTGTGTGTGTAATTACTGTACATTGTGATAAATAAGTTCTAAAATTATGTGATGTTATAATTGTGTATTCACGCGGTGTCATCGTCCAACTTTGCTTCGCACCTTTCGATGCCAGCTGTAGCGGCGCCGCTTTCTTCCCCAAGACGTTCGCTCTCACCGTACGCGCCGCTCGCCGCCATCCAAAGTTCGCGTTCTTTGTCGCTTCTGAGCATGAACTCGCACTCTGCAGCAGACTCTAAAGCTTCGCCCCAGCGACAATACGCTTCGATGCGTCTCGATTGGACGAGATGTTTATTGCTTTCGTCCTCTTCAGCGGATGCGCATTTTTCGATAGCCGCTCGATGCTTTTCAGCCGCGGCGAGAAACAGCTTCGAAGCGTCCGCCAAGTTACTCTCAATCACAGAATCGCCTTCTTCATTCTCAGAGTCGTATAAATTGAAAACTTCGGCGTCATCGCGAACGAGTGCACCGCGTTGTGACAATGCGCGTCCCCAGGCGATGAGCGCTACGATTACGGCAATCGATGATGAAGAGAAGGCTTGTTCTTTTTCGTCTGCCGCGCGGTCTTCGACAGCGACGCAGCGAAAGTACTTGCCGGCATCCACAAGTGCATCCTCGGCGGTTTCGCCGTAAAACCGCACGTCTTCTTCACTTAGACCGCCAAATGTAGCTTTCGATGGTGAAGAAGAAGATCCAAACACGCGTTCGGCAGTGGCATCTCGTAAAGCTCTCAACGCGACACCTCGAGCGAGAAGCGCGTTGCCTAGATTCCCTTTCGCTGAAACTGAGTTTGGTTCAACTTCTACGGCGACAACAAAGTCATTGACGGCGTTAGCAAAGCACTCTTCAGCGGACATGAGATTTTCTAAAGAAACCGTCGGTTTCGCCGATTCTTCTTCAGCCGCTCGCGCGAGTTTGCGGCCTTCACGTAAACTTCGTAAACCCGAGGCGATTTTCTTGTCAAACGACTCTGACGCCGACGCGAGAACCTCTGTTTTCTCTTCACCTTGCTTTTTGGCATCTGATATGTCGGTAACTATTTGGCTAATCGCACTCGCGGTGATCTCCGAAGACTCCCCGGATGCGGACGCCGCTATGCCGGCAAACGGGTCGAAAACATCTTCTTCCGCAGAAGATCTGAGCATCGCTTGCATGTTATCAAACGCGACCTCTTTCGTCACGCCAGGGCGAGCGTTTATCGGAGCATCTTTTAAATCTTCATCTTCATCGCTAGTGATGCTGCTAAACGATTCCTTGTTGTTGCTTTTATCATTATTTGTTTCCGATGTCGACGTTGTCGGCTGTTGCATCGCCATCCTCGTCTGCATGGACGCCGATGCCTCTTGTCTTCGCCTCTTGTCTTCATCATTACTTTTTATATTTTCTGCAACCATCTCGACGCTCCCCGAACGTCGCAACGCGCGCTCAAATCCGGTTTTCACTTCGTTCGCATCGTCCATGCCATCGTCCATATCTAGCGAATAATACGACTCTTCCTTTTCCTTGGCGGCGATTATTTTGTTCGCGCCCATTTTCATCGCGTTGATCATCGCCGCGTTCGCGTCAACGTTATCATCGTCGCTCAAAAGAAGCGCTCTTTTCTTTTCAATCGTTTCGCTGATTTCCGAAACCACTCGTTCTGCGGTCGTTTCCGCCATTTCCGAAAGCGCGTCAAATCGCAAACCGAGCGCTTGCCACTGACTCTCGTCCATCTTTGAAATCAACGTGTTCCCGAGTTCAGCCTCGTTCCTCGCATCGATGGCTTCTTTCACACGCTGAACCGCATCCGCGAGCTTTGCTATTTCATCGACTCGGTTTTGAAACTCCTCGGAAAACGCAAATTCAGCAATCGCTTTGTTCTCAAACGGATTTGTCATCTCCGCGGAATCTTCTTCTTGTTCTCTCAACCTTTTCTGTTCCTCCGCTCTCTTCTCTAAAATCATCGTCAACCGTTCTCCAACGCCTTCACTGACCCCGGAAATCTCCTTCTCCACGTTTTCCACCAGCTCCCACAACGTCTCCAACTCTTTTTGCACTTGCTTCCTTGTCCGTTCGTTTTCCGTAATCGACAACTTGGTCGCCTCTTCCAATTCTCGGTACATTTTTTTGAAATTCTCTCTCTGGTCAATCCTCGCATCGGCGACGTCCCGGGCTAACATTCCCGCCACTGCCCCTGAATCTCTCTGACTTGCTGCTTGCTTCTCCGCAGCTCTTTGCATCGCTCTTTCCAACGCATCTAAACGTGCGTCGATCTTCTTGCTAAACTCCGCGCCGTCTTCTTTCAAGGCCCTTTGAATGGCAAACTCGAGCGCTATCATGTTTTTCTTTTGCAATTGCGATGACAAGTTCATCACGGTCGCATTCGTCGTCTTATTCCGGGTAACAATCATCAACTCTTCTTTCAACTGTTCCAATCGTACTTTCGTCTTCTCTTTCACTTTCGTTTCTCTCTTCTTCTTCAACGAAAATGCGAGTAAAGGCAACACGACGACGAGCGAACACAGGTAGAGTTCGCCGAGCGCGATGGCGGCGATGCCGCCTCCGATGGTACCAAATGTCGCGAGTATTTCCATAATTTCCAACCACATCTCTTCGTTTAACGACTCGTCTTCTTTCGTGAGTTGGTACATGTCGTCGTCCGCGTCTTCGTCCGAGGATACTAATAAAATGTTCTTCTTTCTCTTCTCCGACGTGTTTAACCAGTCGTGCGCGGCATAATTCGCGTCCACACCTTTCCCGTCTAAGTAGTCATCGGACGGCGTTATCGACGCCGCTTTCGTTCTCACCCAACTCCACCGCGCACTTCCGCCATCCTCGTTCTCCCGCGGTCGTCGTCGTCGTCTCCGCGACGCCGATGTTCTCGCGGTCGCGCGACTCTTTGGATGATGCGCCTTCCACGACGACGACGACGACGACGATGACGATGTTGCCGTTACGACTTTGACTCTTTGACGAACGTCAAAATTC
>CEPW01044937.1_pt1 | contig 16867 bp, 14 predicted proteins | sample 356211 | NCBI WGS metagenome assembly CEPW01 (sample SAMEA2620021, study PRJEB7988) | marine metagenome | biome: marine biome (ENVO:00000447); feature: deep chlorophyll maximum layer (ENVO:xxxxxxxx); material: "saline water (ENVO:00002010), including plankton (ENVO:xxxxxxxx)" | depth 25 m
TAGTATTAAAGAGTACCTCCTCCTCCTCTATCCTAAAACTCCTAATATAGACTCCTCAAAAAAATCATGCGTCCGATCGTGGACGCGCGCGTGGACGATGCGCCGTTGCACAACTCCGCTCGCGATCGGTTCGTCTTTAATAATAACGGCGGGACGACCACCACCACCCCCTCGACGTCGTACCAAAACCATTTAATCGATTTTGACGATGTGGCACCAAAAAAACCGTTCGGATTGGTGCGAAACGCGTTAAAAAGCGAAGAGAGAGAGATGGTCTTTCCCGCCAACCCGCTTTTGTCCAACAACGTGTCGATGACCCCAACTCCATTGAAATGCTTGGACGCGAACGCGATCTTGATGGCCACAGTAGTTTCGGCGACGAAGAAGAGGTCGAGACCGATGCCCACAAAAAAGATTGTGTCGTCGAATGTGATGATGAGAGACACAAACGACGAGGGAGAAGAGACGCCTTTAGTACGGGAGACGTTCACGCCGGAAATGTCGTCGTCGTCGTCGTCGAATACGATTCCGACGTCTCCGGTGCTTTCTTTACTTCGAACCATGTTTGCCTCGTGGAATTATCCGAACAACAACGATATTTTGTCGCCGTCGGCGGATATGTCCAAGTTTGAATGCGGGAGGACACCGAAAAGTTCTCCGGCAGATTTAATAAACGACGACGACAACGCCGTGTTTATCTCCGAAGCGTCGAAGCGGTTGCAGAAGATGTGTACCGACCAACGCACTCGAGCGTTGTTAGACGCCTCCGCGAATGGGATTTCACCCGGGTCGAGCCGTATATTAATCGATAAATACAACTGTTTTACAGATAGTAGTAGCGATGAAGAAGAAGAAGAAGAAGAAGAAGAAGAAAAACAAGAAGAAGAAGAAGAAAAAGAAGAGGAGGACGCAGTCGAATATTCCGTACCTCCGAGAGCTTTGTTTTCCTCGCCAGGCAAAGCCTCATTAACCGACGACGACGACGACGATTTTGAAAACGAATTCTTCTTTACGAAATCAGTCAAAACGGCGATTCGAGTCACCGCGGAAAGATACATCCGCGCGGCGAAGAGATGTTCAGGCGATAAAGTCGCGCGCGAGAATTTCTGCTACAAACTCTGGCACCACGAGGCGTTTTCCGAGTTGTTCTTATCGGCGACGCTTACCGCTATGTGCAAACTCTCTTTGCGCATGAAGAGCGCTTTTTGGAACGACACTAAGAATGACAGCATCGTTGGTGCCGTCGTTTCTTCGATCAAAATCGAAAATGCGTATTTCACCAACTACTACGCCAACCAAATCGGTAAATATCTCGGAACCGCCATGACCATAGCTTCCCCATCTTCAACTCCACCATCACAGTCGTCGTCGTCGTCGTCGTCATTGCACGTCATGAATAACTACGACGACAAATTCATCTACTCCTGCGTCGCCTACGCCATCGCCTACGTCTTTGTCCACTGCCTCTTCTTCCTTTTCCATCGCGGCGCTCGCGACGCGGACGCCCAATATTGTTACTGGAAGAAAAAAGTCTCTCTGATCCGATGGAAAGCGACACATGCCTTCACGCCGGTGAAAAGATTCGTGGAGAAGAAAAAAGCGCGTTGGTGCTTAGTATACGGCCGAGTAAAAGAAGAGGACGTCGATCCGTCCGCCCGCGCAAAGACGGAGTTTTGCGATCTCGTCGCGAAAACGCCTTGACGCTACTCCTCCACGGCGCAACGTCAGAGAGAAGGGAGGGGAGCGAGAGAGAAAGAGACGAGGTACATCTCTCTCTCTCTCTCTCTCATTCTCTCCTCGATATTTATCGACGAAGGTTGTTGTTATTATTATTATTATTATTATTATTATTAACATTGAAGCGATATAGAGACTTCTTCGTATTTTTTTTTGAATTTTTCTTCGTTTCATAAAATATTTTCCTTTCAATTTTTCAAAAAAAAAAGAGCCCCATCCATCGCGCGTATCTTTACCTTCTTCATTCACTGTGTGTGTGTGTCGCGCGCGCGCGAAAGGGAGGGAGAGAGAAAGAAAGAGAGAGAGAGAGAGAAAGAATCCGATCTCTCGTCGCGGAGTTGTTGTTCGACTTTCTTTAGTAGTGGTATTTTTGTCGTCCATTCGTTTTGGAATCATCGTCATGACGCACGCCGTCACGTCTCAAGTGGTCATTCTCGACTACGGGTCGCAATACACGCAGTTGATCACGCGGCGCGTGCGCGAGGTGGAAGTGTATTCCGTATTACTCCCCGGAGACGCGAGTTTTAAGAGAGTGTTCGAAGAGAACGATCCAACCGCAATTATTTTGAGCGGAGGCCCGAACTCGGTGCACGTGAAAGGCGCACCATCCGTCCCAGACGGGTTTTGGGAGGAGTGCGAGAAAAGGCAGATCCCAGTCTTAGGTATTTGCTACGGGATGCAACTGATCGTTCACTGTTTAGGAGGGAAAGTGGAAGGCTTAGGGAAAGGCGAGTTTGGACGGATGCCGGTGGTGGATATTCCGACGCACACGAAACTATTTGGCGAGGATATTGAACCGCAAAACGTGTGGATGTCGCACGGCGACGAGGCGACGGTGTTGCCAGAGGGGTTTAAATGCATCGGGAGGAGCGAAAAAGGGTGCGTGGTCGCGATTGAACACGAGACAAAAAATTTGTATGGTTTACAGTATCACCCAGAAGTGACACATTCCGAGAAAGGGATGCGAACATTGAAACATTTCTTGTTTAACATCGCCAAGTGCGAACGAAGTTGGTCCATGGCAAACGTTTTGGAAGAGCAGATTCAAATCGTGAAGGAGAAAGTTGGCGATACCGATCACGTGATTTGCGCGTTGAGTGGCGGGGTGGACTCGTGCGTCGCGGCGACGCTGGTGCACAAAGCTATTGGCGATCGTTTGCATTGCTGTTTCGTCGATAACGGGTTGTTGAGGTACAAAGAAGCCGAACGCGTGATGGAGATGTTTAAAGGCGAGTTGCACTTGCCAGTGGATTGCGTGGACATCACCGAAAAGATGTTGAGCGAGTTAAAAGGAGTGACGGATCCGGAAAGAAAAAGGAAAATCATCGGTAAAGAGTTCATCGAGTGCTTCAAAGAGTACAAGAAAACGGTGGAGAAGAAAACTGGTATCGTGCCGAAATTTTTGGTCCAAGGGACGTTATATCCGGACGTGATCGAATCGTGTCCGCCGCCTGGGTCGGATCAAAAACACTCGCACACGATTAAATCGCACCACAACGTCGGAGGTTTACCAAAAGAGCTCGGGTTTGAATTGATCGAACCGTTGAGAGTGTTGTTTAAGGACGAAGTAAGACGTTTAGGAAAAATCATGGACGTGCCAAGAAACTTTGTGGCGAGACATCCGTTCCCGGGCCCCGGGTTGGCGGTGAGAATCTTAGGCGACGTCACTGAGAACGACGCGTTGGAAACGTTGAGGTTAGTGGACGAGATTTACATTAATGCGATCAAAGAGTTTGGTTTGTACGACGAGATCTGGCAAGCCTTCGCGGTGCACTTACCGATTAAATCCGTCGGCGTGCAAGGCGATCAAAGATCACACAGTCACGTCGTCGGGTTGAGAGCAATCACGAGTAACGACGGGATGACTGCAGATTGGTACCCGTTTGACCCGAAATTTTTGCAAGAAGTCTCGAATCGAATCACGAATCAAGTCAGAGCGGTGAATCGGGTGGTGTACGATATCACGAGCAAACCGCCGAGTACCATCGAGTGGGAATAATAAAAGGGGGGTCTCTTCTGATAATATATATTTAAAGAAATTGAGTGTATATGTGCTTACATGTCACGTCTGTTTGTTTTAGAAATGTTTGTTTGTTCTTATCGTCTCTCTCTTTCTCTTTCTTCTTCTTCTTCTTCAATCCTCCTCCTTCCTCTGCTTATGCCAGGAGAAAAACTCCACCCTTCTGGACTTCTCTTCTTCGCAAACGTCCTCCTCTCCTTTTTCATAGTTTTTCTCCGGCGTTCGCCCTCATTCCGCCTTGATCGGAATTGTCTTCATTCCTTCTTCGACCGGCTTTGGTTGTCCGATCGCCTCTGGTTTCTTTTTCACATCAATCGTCAAAATTCCGTCCTTCATCGACGCTTCGACCTTCTCTGGATCCGCGCCTTCTGGGAGAGTAAAAATTCGCTCGACTCTACCCGAGGACCTTTCGATGGCATGCCATTTCATGCGCCCATCCTTAGATTGATCCTCCTCCTCGTGCTTCGTTCGTTTATGCGCCGCAACGTGCAGGTTGTTATCCTTATCCATCTTGATGTCCACGTTGTTCACGTTACACCCCGGAAGTTCTCCCGATAACGTGTATCGATCGTTCTTCTCGACAATGTCACAGACAAAGTCAAACTGGTTCATGTCACTGACGTGTTCGCGAGGGATCATGGAGTCTAAAAATGAAGATGCCATGAGTTCATTGTCGTCACCGAAAAAGCGATCGACCGGGTCCGGCGTAAATCGTCGGCGGCCAAATAATCCTGCGTGGTGGACAAGTTCAAAAGAACACAGAACAAGACACGAGGGAGAAGAAGAGGAGATAAAAACATGAGGTCAGCATTTGTGCGCGCGAAGAGCAGCGCGTAAACGCAATAACGCGACCGCAACGCACGCACAAATCGGTGAAAAGCACAGAACGTGTGCTCATCCTTCTCGCCGACGAAAAAGCAGCACTCCTCGTTCAACCGCGAGACTGAGCGCGCGCGCGAAAACAACAACAACAAAAAGGCCACCCCCCTTGGGTGTGCGCGTATCGATACAAAACTAGTTCCGTGTGACCGCGTACCGCTTAAAGGGCCGGCGCGTTGAGGCTGGCCCAACGGGTTCCAGAATCCGCGAGGAATGAGAGACATTGTCGTCCTTCGTGTATTGGGCGGCGCGTGTTTGATGCGTGCGTGCGATGCGATGCGATGCGTGCGTGCGTGCGAGCTTTGTTTGTGACGGTTTTTGTATCTAGAGAGTGCCGTTTTCTTCTCCATGTAGTGCGTAAAATATTACAAGAAGTTGATGTCTCTCTCTTTTTGTCTCTTTGTGTCTCTCGCCTGCTCTCTCACAATCGCGACCGTTGCACGAGTCACGTGCCTTTGATCGGGATCTTCTTCATCGCCTTCTCTTCCATCTCTTTGGGTTCGCCGCAATACTCGGGTTTCTTCATGATGTCCATCGAAAGCACGCCGTCTTTCATGGAGCAATTGATTTTGTCCGAATCGGCCGCCTCTGGAAGTGCAAAAATGCGTTCGACTTTACCCGAGGACCTTTCAATCGCGTGCCACTTAACCGTGCCGTCCGGAGATTGTTCGTCTTCCTCGTGTTTGATGGACTTCATCGCGCTGATGTGCAAATTGTTCTCTTTATCAATCTTCACATCTACGTTAGAGACGTTGCAGCCAGGAAGCTCTCCGGACAAGTGAAACTTGTCCTTCTTCTCGACGATATCGACGACAAAGTCGAATTGGTTCATGTTCGAAACCGTGTCCCTAGGGATCATGGAATCGAGGAAAGATGACATGGTGGCGTCGGCGTCTCGTAAGAACGGGTCGTTCAAGAGCACGTCCGCTGAGCGGCCTCGGCGACGCGGGCTAAATAGTCCTGTTTGTTTGCACTTTTTGTATCAGTATTTTTTTTTGTATCTAAAACGAAAGCTCAGAAAAAGAGAGGAAAACGAGTTCGCGTTCGCTCGCGAGGATCAAACAAGACAGAGAAGAGGAGATCCGAAGAAGAAACGCGCGAGTCTCTCTCCCACCTCCGTACTGTTCCCCCATCAAGCGACTCAAAAGGCCTCTCGGCGGCATCATCATTACCGAGCGCGCTTTTTGTTCGGGGTCTTTCTTCTCCATCTGTTCTTCTTCTTCTTCGGAAGAGGAGGCGGCGCGCGGAGCCCCGGACGACGCGCGTCTCCTCGCGACGCTCGCGCAGCGTCGACGAAGCAACGAACCTCCAGTCGCCTTGGACACCGAGAACGGCGTCAAGAGCGATCGCGTGAGTGCCATGAGTAGTGTAGTCGTCTTTCCTTTTTTGCGCTTTCTTCGCGTATTTTTTATATCGATCGAAAAAAAGAAGAAGCAAAAAAGACGCCTTTTGAAGACAATTTGAAGGAACACTATACCCCACATGGATGGATTTCTAGATGAGTTTACCACTAAATTCGCTATCGCTATTATTGTTTCACCGCCATTTCGTTTATTTTCATCTTCAAAAACTCAGCGCACGACAGCGGAGGGTATTTGTCGACGTCTACGCCTCGTTCGATGAGCTTATCTCGAATCTCTTCGGGCGTTTTAATCACCGTCTCGCCGTCTGGATCCATGAAGAACGCGCACGAATACCTGTGTTGCATTGCCGCAATCTCGTCCGGAACGATGACTCTGTGCGCCGTGGCGTTGTAAAAATCTCCCGTCCATCGTTGGAGTAAAGCTCCGGTGTTTAAAATGCAACAGTTCCCCCGCGATCCTCTCTTTGCCGCGACGTCGATCCAACCTTCCTCGAGATTGTCTCTCCCGTGATCGAACCGCGACGCTTTTTTCACCTGTAAACCTCTTCCTAAAGATTCCGAATCGTGGAAAAGAAACGTCGCGAACCCAAAGTCCACGTGTTCGCTCACTCTCAACGACATTCTATTCCCGACTGTGTTCTCGCTCGTCTCCAAACTCGGTTTCGTCGGCATCGAGTGCAAAAATTTCAAGGTGCACAAATCCATCTCGCGAAAGGTATCCGCGAAGAACCTCGCGTCCTTCTCCTCAAATCCGAGCGCGACTGCCGTCGCCAAGCACAAGCTTTCGCACGCCCTCTCGCATTTGTCGTAAAACCTTTTCGTGACTTCTTTCCACTCTTTCTTTCTTTTCACGTTTTCGAAATAGTCTCGATCTGTATACAAAGAGTCCTTTCTCACGTTGAACGTTTCCTTCTCGTCTGGCATTCTTTGGTCGTTCAGCACTTCCGCTCGGTACTTCGCGTACCCCGTGTTCGTCGTCGGTTCCCACTGCACGAGCTCTCTTTCTTTGTGTTCTCTCGACTGCCCTTCGAAGAACAGCTTCGCCTCTCGAAAGACGGACTCGACGTCCTCCTTCTCTATGCCCACGTTTTCGACGTAACAGAATCCAAATCGCTCGAAGCACCTCCCGAGCTCGACCGCGCATCGCCGCTTCGCTTCATCGATTTTAAATTCTTTACATTCTTCTTCCGCTTCCCCGAGGAGAAACGGGGACAGATCGATGGTCGGTATCTCGTCCATTATCGCTTCCGATAAATAGATACTACTATTATTTTATATAGTAATACCTATAGAGCAAAGAGGTAAGCAATGGTACCAAACGGTCTCTCTCTTCTCTAGTAACATTTAAGGACTCACCTTTCTCTCTTAAAACCCTAAATAAAAAGAGAATAAAACCCTAAACAATTGGTGGTCTCTTATGAGAAGAGGAAAATTCTCTCGCCTTTTAAACACACCAAAACTCCTCTCTCTCGTGCGTCTTCGAGCGTACTACTAAAGCGCACACACACTGTGTGCTCGCAAAAGTTTGGGGTTGTGATGTGGTGGTGGTGTTGGCCGCCGTAAACACACACACTTTTTTTGGTCGACACCAACGACACCACAACAATTGTAAATCGAGAGTTGTTGTTGTTATACGACGACAAGGACACAAAACGAACGAAAAATGCAAACGTCCACGACGGTCGTCACGTCCCTGAAACGGTCTTCGGCGGACGCGGACGCGATGATGGTCGCGCTCGAGCGAAGGATACAAGCGAACGCGCACGCGCTGACCGTCAAAAGAGAAGAAGAAGAAGAAGAAGAGAAGAAGAAGAAGAAGAAAAGGGGGGGTCTCACTCAGCGTGGTTCTCAATATGGAGCGGGTAGAGCGGAAAAGGACACGAATCGGATGATGACGTCTTCGTCGAGAGAGTGGTGGACGAAGGAGACGAAGGAGACGAAGGACGACGTACACGACGTACACGACGTACACAACGAGGCGGCGGCGGCGGCGGCGGCGGCGAAAAAAGAAACGACGCGAGGAGACGCGAAACGAGCGGACGCGCACTTCCGAAAAGGCTTGGAAATGCTGCGAAGAAATGCACCCAAAGAAGCGCTGGGGGAATTCGAGATGGCGCTGGAACGGTGTCCGGTACACGCGAAGCGAGCGAGGAAGACGTTGGAAAATGCGAGGGAAAGAGCGATGGAAATGGTGTACAGCGGTGGTACATGTGCAGAGGATGATGATGATGATGATGATGATGATGATGAAGACGTTTTGACCACCAGCCGCGAGACGGGAAAAGCAAACGAAGAAGAAAAGAAGGACGTCGACGTCGTCGACGACGAGGGCCGGGCGAAGTCGTCGTCGATGTTAGGAACGAAGTGGGAAAGGAAGACGCCGACAAATACGAACAGAGAAGCGATCGAGGAATTGTACGACGCGTCGAGATGGTTATTGAGAAGTACGCCGAGAGATGGAAGAGAAGCGGTTCGGCTGTTGAAGATGGCCGAACGCATGCTTCGGGAAGACGACGACGAAAAGGGAGGGTTCTTAGACGATAGAGAGAGGAAAGAGATTAGAATAGCAAAAGAGAAGATCGAGAGGGCGATTAAACTCGTCAAACGGTAGATAAAATAGTACTGCGAGAACGACGACGATGTAATATTATGACAACTATTACATGTGCGCTACTTACGAATCTAGCGCGCGCTATTGTATAATAATACATGTCTATTTTCGAATGCTACACACGCGGCAAACGCCAAACAAACGTTTGTCAATTCCTTCTTTCGATTGAGAAAATTCAACGCAAACGCCGCGAGAAAAGCAATCGGATGTACCCGATTCATAACAATCGGTAAAGCCGAAAACGACGACACCAGCATCAAAAACTGATTCATGAATAACACGTTCGACTGCGCGCCGTACTTCTTCTTCACCAACGTCTGCAAAAAAAACTCCATCACGTAACTCGCGTTCAGACACAACCAATACAGTTGAAAAAATGTGCCGGACGTGCTACTCCTATTACTCCTACTCCTACCAAAACCAATCGCGGCGGAAACGTTCAAACCGTGTAGCAGACACGTCTTGTAAAACACGTACTGCCATTTCTTTGCTCTGTATAAAAAGTTCTCCAACGAGTCGAACGTCCCTCCATTTTCGCCTTTTCCGCCGCCGCCTGAGTAGTTCTTCGAAAAACTATTCACCGGGTACCGCTTTCGCGATGCCCAACCGAGCGTCGTCGCGAGCGCGAGTCCCGTAGCTTTCGCGACGATGCACAGCCCGTCGTCTTCCTCCCACGCGTCGCAAAAGTGCAGGTACAAAATCTGCACCAGATTCAACCGTTGATAAAACAAGTGTTCTTTCATTTCCGACGTCGCCACTGTTTTCGTCTCGTGTAAGACGCCCGACGACTTCGCATCCGACATTTCGTCGCGAACGCGCGAGTGCAATCGGCCAAAATCAGACAGTGCAGATGACGTGACCCGAATCCCACTCAGCGCTAAAAGAACGTCGTACGCGACCACCCAGAAATGATAGTGATGCTGTTGTTGATGATGATGATGGTGTGTTGTCACGTAGTGTCGACGCAGGAGGAGCGCCCCGCCGGACGCGAGCACGAGTAAGTGCATCAATCCCGCGAGTCGATGGTCTCGAGCGAATCTGCGTCGCGTCCCGAACGCGAACATCGTCGCGCCGTTCGGGATCGCGTAGCGAATGAACACGACGAGGAAAAAGGCCAGGAAAGACGCGAGCGTCCACTCGTGTTGACGACGATAATAATACTCATAATACTCGTCGTCGTCGTCCATAATATCTCTCGCGTAAAAGACGTTCGAAAATTAATTGGTCGTCACAAAAAGTGGCGCGAATCATCTCACACATGTCGAGCAGACACCAGCGCTTTGTGGTCCTCCTCGGTCGTCTCACTCGAGGGTACTTTTCCTCGTCGTCGTTTACGTCGTCGTCTTCGGGAAAAGCCAATTTTGCGTCTCGTCCTCTGGTGGGGGTCTTCTCGAAGTCGTCGCTGTTGTATCAAAGAAGACAAAATGATGGCATTCTTTCCCCAACGAAGAGCTTTGTTTTATCCAAACCATCGTTCGCAAAACGCTCGTTCGCGTGACGCAACAGCCTCGACGCGCCCGAACCTCTCCACGTGGACGTGCTGTACCACCCAGAAACGAAATACCTCGACCACTACATCGAAATCGCGGACGCGATCGAACTCGCGTTCCCGTCCGTCGTCGTCAGAGGGAACGAGAAAGATGATGATGATGGACACGTGGCAGAAGAAGAAGAGGACTATTTTCGAGTCGAGTGCGAAGACGAGACGATAGCGGAGACGACGGCCGGAGGACGACTCCCGAAACTCGAAGATATCGTCGAGGCGCTGGAAAAGAAAGTCACCGAGAAAGAAGAAAAGAAGAAAGACTTTAGCAGCAGCGGTGGTCATGGCGGGTGCGGGTAATTGTGTCGTGTGACTTTGCCGACCGGCGTCGTCGAAACGACTTTGCGACGCCGACCAAAGGAACGAAGGGCGACCGCGCGTACGAACGGTCGCCCGTCGAGTTCGAAAGGAAGAATGACAGCCCGTCGATGCTGCGCCACACGCATCTCGCATACTCGCGCGCGCGCATATATAAAGTGATACTCTGCCGGCGTAAACAGTTTAGAGTAGCGTCTTACCGCTCCTCGACGCCGCAAAGTTGATACCGCGCGCCGCGGACGTACAAAAGCGAAGGAGGGCGAGGCGCCGCGCCGGGGACCGAGAGTGTAGACGCAAGCGTCACGGGGCATACACGTGTGTGTGTATATATATATATGTATATATACTGTATATGCACACACACATTTAGAAAGAAAGAGAGATGTTTTCTTCGCGTTTTGTCGCGTAAGTGTCTTTGTTTGTACAGTAATAGAGATAGCATCAAAACAGTCCCAAACACCACTCGAAACCCTAAACTCTTCCAATACTGCTCTTCATTTTCTTCTGCGTCGCCGCCTTTGAGTCATTAATTATATCACACATCATGGCGACGGTTCGTAAGCTCCAGGCGGAGATCGACAAGACGTTCCGGAAGGTGGACGAGCAGCAGGAGGTGTTTCAGCAGGTCTTCGACCGTTTGCACGAGTGCGACCAGAGTTTGAAGGAGAAATACGAGGTACTATTACTCATACATGCGACGACTATGCGCTTTTTTTCCCCGGAATTGGAACGCACAACTGTTTTGTCACGATGCGCGCGTTGATCTCTCTCTCGGCCGACTTTTTATTGCGACGTTTTTTTGTGCCGCGACGACGAGGCTTGGTGGTCTTCTTCTTTGGGTGCATTCTTTCTTTCTGCGCCGTTGCGTGTTCTCGAACATTGTGTTTTGCGGGCAAACACAAGCGCGCTTTGTAGTGCATCACAATTTCAGACCAAATGGAAAGAGAGGGATCTCTCTTTGATGAGAGAATTATCGTCGTCGCGTCTCGTCAAAGTGCAACACTGTTGTAGACGAAAGAAACGTTTAATAAGAACGGTTGTGGTTTTTTGTCTCTTCGTTCGTTCTCTCGTTCTCTCTTTGACAAGGCGAGACGACGACGACGACGACGACATCGCTTCGAGACGACACCTCTCTGCGTCGTAAAGGCCAAAAAAAAAGCGCTGACAAAAACGCTCGATGTTCCTCTCTTACTACGTACTACTACGTACTACGAATCCTCTCTCTATATAGGCTGACTTGAAAAAGGAATTGAAAAAGCTCCAAAAATTCCGGGACCAAATAAAGAACTGGTCCGCCGATACGGTGATCAAAGACAAGACGCAGCTGAACGAATACAAGCGAAAAATCGAAATCGACATGGAACGGTTTAAAGTGGTGGAACGACAATCGAAGACGAAAGCGTTCTCGAAACACGGGTTGGAGAAGATGGAAAACGAAACGGCGGAACAAAAGCGACGACGAGAGACGAAAGAATGGTTATCGGCGTGCGTAGAAGAGTTGTCGAATCAATCGGACGCGTTCGAGGCGGAGATTGAAGTGTTGCAGTTGGAATCGGCAAAACCAAGCAAGAGAAAGGGGAAGAATAGCACCACGAATAACCCCAACGAAGAGAAAGTGCAACAATTGGAGGAATCCGTGCAAAGACATAAAGAGCACACGTTGAATTTGGAGATTATGATGCGATTGGTGGAAAACGAGACGTTGGCGGTGGAAGAGGCGGACGATGTACGGGATTTGATCGAGGATTATTTGGAGAGAAATCAGGAGGACTTCGACGAGTTTGACGTCGTGAGCGACATGTACGAGAGTTTGAATTTGGAAGCGCTAGCGACGAAGGAAAGTGTGAAAGTGGTGACGAACGTGAAGCAGTTACACGAGGAATCTGGTGATGCTCCTGCTGGACCGCCGCAGTTGCAAACGGCCTTGAGCGGAGGATCTAAGATTGAACCGCCGAAACCGAGAGTGGTGCCACCGGCACCGGTGACGAGTCCGAAAGCGGCGGCCGCGGCGGCCGCGGCGGCTGCACAACAAGAACAGCAAAGTGTAAATCAATGGGGATCGCGGTTCCCAGCACCGAAAGGATTGGAAGCCGACGGGGTTGGATCTGGGAACGGAGGCAACAACGCCGCGGTTGGGAGCGGTTCTGCCGCCGCCGCCGCCGCCGCCGCCGCCGCCGCGGGAAAACCCATTCCGAGACCAAATAACAATTCCAACGCGGCACCAGGAGCAGGAGGTATTAAAGATGGCAACGCCGCGCAACAAGCGTTTCCACCAGGTCCGAGACCGTTATCGTCCGATGCAAATCAACAACAATCCGCGGTGGAAGCCGCCAACGCGGTGTTCACAGCTCATGAAGTTTTCGATAACCCGAGTCAAGGCGCACGATCGTTGAATGAAATGTCCACGTCCATACGCCGCAGCGGTATGCAATCGGGCAGCGGCAGCGGCAGCGCTCAATCCATAAACAATGCCAGCACCGTCAACTCCACGTTGGCGCAACAGCAACAACAACAGCAACAACAACGACAACAGCAACAACAGCAACAGCAGAGAGGAGGAGGAGGAGGCGGAGGAGGCGGAGGCGGGGTCAATAGTACCTCCTCAACAACAACGGTCGCGCACGGTGACCCTTCTTCGCGTCTTCGCCTCCTCGAAGCATCCGGCTCCTCTCGCCTTCTCCCGTCTGCTTCGGATGGCGTCTGGACGAGACGCGTCCGCCGCGCGCCCCAAGTGCCGATCCCGCCTTCCTACCCAACTACCCTCCTCGACAGTACCGGGAAAAACCTATACCCAGTTTTGGAAAACCAGGCATTATTCGAACGCTTAGACGCCGACGCTCTCTTCTTCGCCTTCTACCACCAACAAGGTACCCCGCAACAATACTTAGCCGCTCGAGAGTTGAAAAGAGCCAACTGGCGGTTTCACAAAAAGTACGGCGCTTGGTTCGCGCGAAGAGAGGAACCGAAAGTCTCCACCGAGGAGTACGAGCAAGGCGCGTACGTCTATTTCGACCACGCGGTGACCAGAGACGAGTACGGAAGCGTCCGGGGGTGGTGTCAGAGAAGTAAACCCGACTTTCTCTTCGAATATTCCCATCTGGAGAACGAGTTGCAATAATACTACTACTACTCGTTCGATACTACTCTACTAGTATGTACGTACTCCTGTCTTTTTTTTGATAAAAATGAAGAAAAGATTCAAAAATTCCTTTTCTTTTCTTCACTTCTTTTCCCCATTCATTCCATTGGTAAAGAGGAGGAGGAGGCTTTTGCATCGATCGATCGATCGTCAAAATGCCTCCGAGCATTCCGATCGTGGTCCATGGCACCACGTATAAAGTCCACTTCCCGTTCGCGCCGTACCCGTGCCAAATGGTGATGATGGAAAAGATCTTGTTCGCGCTCCACAACGGCCAAAACGCGCTGTTGGAATCCCCCACTGGAACCGGGAAGACGTTGTGTTTACTCTGCGCGAGTTTAGCGTTCGCGGAGGAGCGGAGGAAGAGAAAGAGAGGAGAGAAGAAAAAGAAAAAGAAGACGACGACGGAGAGAGATGTTTTGGAGGAACACCAACGTCCGACGGAAAAGGAGAACGGCGAAGATGATGAGCGGGAACGCGATGATGATGATGATGAGGGAGATGTAGATGACATCCCTCCTGTACAAAAGCGACATCCAGAGGAGGCTGTAAAGACTTTGGTGGGACCGGCACAAAAATGGACGTCGTCGTCGTCGTTTCCGCCGCCGTTTCAATCGAGCAGCGACGTGGCACGTCCTCCTCCTCCACCGAACGACGACTCGAATTCTTCGCGAGGAGTGACCATAGTCTACGTCTCCCGAACGCACTCTCAACTGCAACAAGTCATCTCCGAGCTGAAAGCCACGGCGTACACGCCGCGCGCGAGTATCGTCGGATCTCGGAAACAGTTGTGCGTCAACGAATGGGTCGCAGAGGCGGCGAAGAAAATGGGCGATGGAAATAAGAGAGGTGCGGAGAAGCTGTGCAAAATCGCGTGCGAGAGCGAGAAGTGCGATAAGAAGAGGAACGTTGGAATCTATATGAAGGAAACCTTCGGGATCGATATCGCGGAGAATACTACGTGGGGGAAGAATGCATTCGCGAAAGGAGTAGGGGGGTTTGGAGATGCGGAGTTTAGAACGGAAGGGTACGGAAAAGGGCACGGATGGACGAAGAAGAACAAAAAGGATGCGACAAGTTTGCGACAAGTGCCAAAAGATAATAAAAAAGACAACGAGATGGAAGAAAAGTGCATCATGGATGTTGAAGACTTACTGAAAGAAGGGAAGAAGAAAGGAGGTCCGTGTCCATACTTTTTAGCGAGAGAGATGACACGAGGCGCAGAGGTGATTTTTGCGCCGTATTCGTACATCTTAGACGCTGGAGTCCGAAGACGCGCTTTAGATGAAACCGTGATTAATTGGCAAAAGTCGATTGTAATCTTTGACGAAGCACACAACGCGGAATCAGCGTGCGAAGAAGCCGCTTCGAGGGACTTGACTGCTGTGCACATTGCCAACGCGATTAAAGATGCCGATGAAGCGTTTCAGTTTTGGAGTTTACACGAAGAAGGGATGGCGGGGATGTCCGAAGGGGAAAAAAATGATGAGATGAAAAAGAGCACGTATCCAAACCGAACTGCGAGCGATTATTTAACGTTGCGCGGCATATTTGCGGCGTTGGAAAGAGAGATTGCTATTGTGTGCGCGCAAGATCAAGAGAGTGTGAGAAAAGGCGAAACGTTACCGTCCTCGAGAGACGGGTGGTTCATATTTGACCTTTTAGGTAAAGTGAACATTAACATGGACACGTACTCTCAAATTACGCAAGTATGCGAGGACGCGTCGACGTTACTCTCGTTTAGAGCCGCAGAAATTGGGAAAGGTCTAGGCGCTGGTCTCGAAAGAGTCAAAGAATTCCTCGAACGCGCGTTCGAAGCGAAATACAAAGGTTTGATCGAGTGTTATCGCTCGCGAGTAGGACCTCCAGAGGAGGATTTTAGCAGCACGTGGAATAAGAAAAAAGACGAGAAAGAGAAAGGGCCAACGGTGTCTTTCTGGTGCATGGTTCCAGGCGTCATAGTCAACGAACTGTGCGAATTGGGCGTCAAATCGCTCTTGTTAGCCTCGGGGACGTTATCGCCGATGGATTCGTTCGCCTCGGAGCTTCGCGCGCCGTTCCCGGTTCGGTTAGAGAATCCGCACGTCATCCCGCAAGAAAACGTTTGGGCCGGCACGTTTCTGAAAGGACCGTCGAATTCGGTTTCTTTAAACTCCAGCTACCGATTTCGAGATACCGAACAGTATAAGAATGAGCTTGGTTTGTTAATCCTACGCGTCGCACGGGTGACGCCGGATGGCGTTTTGGTATTCTTCCCGAGTTATGGCGTCATGGCAAAGTGCATAGAATTTTGGAAGATGAGAACGTCCATCTGGAGCGATATCATGCGCACGACAAAGAAAACGTTGATCGTGGAACCGAAAGAAAGCGAAGCGTTTTTAGAAGCGTACGAGTCGTTCAACAAAGCGCTCGACCGATCAAAATCAAGCAGTTGGAGTAAAGTAGGTTTGACGAACAATAATGACGCTGCGAAAGACGAAACGGCTGTCACGTTAGCCGCTAAAGGTGGCGCCATATTTTTTGCCGTTTGCAGAGGGAAAGTCTCCGAAGGCATCGATTTTGCCGACAAAGCAGGACGCGCGGTTATTTTGACTGGCATCCCCTACGCGCCGAAAGCCTCGGCGCGCGTTCGGTACAAGCGCGAATTTCTCGATACAGCCATTATGCTTCAAAAACGAAACAATCCGCACCTGAACTGTAACATTACAAGTGGCGAACAGTGGTATTCGCAAACGGCCATGCGTGCGACCAACCAAGCGTTAGGACGCGTCATCCGTCACAAGGATGATTTCGGTGCGGTCATCTTTGCGGACGAACGATTCGCGTATCGAAACCATCAAAACCAGTTAAGTTTATGGATCCGACCGGCGATGCAAACGTTCGATACGTTCGAAAGAGGAATAGAAAGTCTATCTGCGTTTTTTGAGCGGTGTGGTCACGCGAACAGTGCGCTTATGCTCGCTGCAGCGGAGAAGTCAGCAAAGAAGAAGAAACGTAAAGGACCGCCTTTGCGCCTCCAACACGAGAACGAAAAAATGGAAGAACAGCAGCAGCAGCAGCAGCAGCAAAAGCTTCAGCTGCAGAAAAAGAGCAATAATAATAATCGTGAACAACTAAAAGACAAATTTGTGAAGAAATCACGGGTTTTGGGTACCTCGTTACCGTCCGCGCTCATGAACGCATTGAATAATGATGAGAACGAGGTGGACAACAACGAGAGAAGAAACTTATTCAGCGGCGGCGGCGGCGGCGGTGGT
>CEPW01047459.1_pt1 | contig 16834 bp, 13 predicted proteins | sample 356211 | NCBI WGS metagenome assembly CEPW01 (sample SAMEA2620021, study PRJEB7988) | marine metagenome | biome: marine biome (ENVO:00000447); feature: deep chlorophyll maximum layer (ENVO:xxxxxxxx); material: "saline water (ENVO:00002010), including plankton (ENVO:xxxxxxxx)" | depth 25 m
TCTTCTCTAACTCTATAAAAACTAATGATTTGTTCCTTTGATAAGCCTCTTAAATACTTACCTAATATTTCTGTATCTTCTAGTGTTTCTTTTAATGTCATTGGATTCATTGCTGGATCATTTTCTTTTATAGAGGACTTAATAAAGGTAAGTGAACCAGACTTTGGATTGTTCCTTGAATACTCAATATCATCTGAGACTAAGTAACCACTTTGTACAATCCCTCTTTGAAATAAGTTTTTAGCTTGATCAGCAACATATAAAGACAAAACATTTCGAGCCCCAGCAGATTCACCAAAAATAGTAATATTATTTGGATCACCTCCAAAAGAACTGATGTTTTCATTCACCCACTCAAGGGCTTTTATTAAATCAAGAGTTCCAAAATTAGGCGATTGATCTAGTGGTTCCTCAGATGAAGAATTTAATCCTGGAACTGAAAACCAACCAAATGGACCTAATCTATAATTAACTGTTACAAGAATTACATCATGAAATTTTAGAAAATTAGTGGGTATGTACATAGGAGAAGCTGAATATCCCCATGTATTTCCTCCTCCGTGAATCCAAAACATAACAGGGGCCTTTTTATTACTTTTCAACAATTCTTCTGAAGCAAAAACATTTAGATACAAACAGTCTTCTTCACCAAAGATTGATCCTTCTTTCTGACCAGTTATTAATTCATCATAGAAATTCGAAACTTGAACACACCTTTCTGGGAAATCGGTAGCATTAAAATTTGCTGATTCAAAATTAAAATCTCGAGGAGCTTTCCACCTCAAATTGCCTACAGGAGGTTGAGCGTAAGGAATTCCATACCAAGCAAATATCTCTTTATCATCATCCTTATTGATCTTTGTTCCATATATTTTGACATCGTCTAAAAATATCTTTGTTTTTTCAACTGGCTCATTTGCAAAAGAATAATGATTTACAAAAGTAATTAACGATAAAATTATTATAAGAGTCTTTTTCATTAGGTTTTAATTTTAGCAAGGTTTTTAACTATGAGTGGAATATTGTCAACCAGATCATCAGCTATTAATCCTGGACCTAATAATTCGCCTAACTGAGAATGTATCCATGACCCAGCACAGGCAGCTTCAAATGCTTCCATTTTATTATGTCCAACTAATGATGATATTATTCCTGCTAATACATCGCCTGATCCTGCGGTTGCAAGATAAGGTGCTTTGGAAGAATTAATTACCACTCTTCCTGAAGGATGAGCAATGACTGTATCAGATCCTTTTAATAGGACTATGCTTCCTGCTCTCTTAGCTCCTTCTAATGTCCTAACCACCTTGTCATCTATATTGTTTATTTCCTCTCCAAATAACCTTTTAAATTCACCTTCATGTGGAGTTAATATTGTATGTTCATATGTATCAATAAATAATTCGTCTGGTGCATTTTCAAAACTTGTTATTGCATCAGCATCAATCACAACATGATCAATAAATGCAAGAGCTAAAAGTGTTCGGGCTTTGGTTTCGTTAGAGACAGTGTTACCTGGACCAACTAAAACTGACGAAATTTTTTTATCTCTTAATAGATATTGAAATTCATTTTTATTTTCTATTATTGATATTAATTCAACTGAAATTTGTGGTTCCAGTATACCTGCTGATTCTTTATCACATACTAACTTTACAGCGCCTGCACCAACACGCATGGCGGCTCTTCCAGCAAGTCGAGCGGCGCCAGTTTTAAAAACAGGACCCGAATTTATGACCACTAAGCCACGTGAATATTTATGATCCGTCTCGCCAGGAAAAGGGAATTGATTGATCCATAAGTCTGGAGAATTTTTTAAAATCATAATAATTTCTGAATAATAATTGTTTCCACAGTAAGTATTTACGACAAGTTTTTAAGAAATTTAAATAAACAATTGATTAATATCAGTTATTTAAAAACCCGTGAATCTATAATATTTTATAGAAATCTTTGTGTCAATTTGGCATAAGTTCTAAATAGTGCAATGATTTCTTTATTATTATCAATAGAGCATTGCTCAATTTAACTTAAGGGCTTTATTTTTATGAAAAAGATTGAGGCAATAATAAAGCCTTTTAAAATTGATGAAGTAAAAATTGCTTTAGAAGAAATTGGTGTTAGAGGAATGACAGTACTAGAGGCAAAAGGAAGGGGTCGGCAAAGAGGATTTACAGAAATGAATACGGGTGTTGAATTTGGAGATTTTCTTCCAAAACTAAAAGTTGAAATTATTCTTGAAGACGAGCTCGTAGACAAAGCTGTAGAAGCAATTATAAAGTCAACCAATACTAATCGTATTGGAGATGGTAAAATATTTGTTTCAAATATTGAAACAATAACAAGAATTAGAACAGGAGAAACCGGTTCTGATGCACTTTAAAAGGGAGAAGCGATAATGACAACTGCAAGTGATGTTTTAAAACAGATGAAAGAAAAAGGCGCTAAATATTTAGACCTTAGATTTACTGATGTAAAAGGTAAATGGCAACACCTAACTATGGATGGAACAGTTGTTGATGAAGACATGCTTAATAGCGGAGTATTCTTCGACGGCTCTTCTATTGCTGGATGGAAAGCGATTAATGAATCAGATATGGTATTAAAGCCAGATCTTTCAACCACTGTAATGGATCCTTTCACTGCACAGCCAACAATGATGATGTTTTGCGATATTCTTGATGCAGTTACAAAAGAACCGTATGAACGCGATCCAAGGGGCACAGCGAGAAGAGCTGAAGAGTATGTTAAATCAAGTGGAGTTGGAGACACTATATACGTAGGTCCTGAAGCAGAGTTTTTTGTGTTTGATGACGTAAAATTTCAAGTTGAGATGAATAAGTCAAGTTTTGAAATTGATAGTACTGAAGGTCCCTACAACGGCGCAAAGAATTATGAAAGTGGCAATCTTGGACATAGACCTGGAGTAAAAGGGGGTTATTTTCCTGTCCCTCCAGTTGATAGTGCGCAAGACATTAGAACAGAGTTTTTAGAAGAACTAAAAAACTTAGGATTAAGAATGGAAAAACACCATCACGAAGTTGCACCAAGTCAACACGAATTAGGCTTATTATTTGATACTTTATTAAAACAAGGTGATGGAATTCAACTTTATAAATATGGCGTTCACATGGTAGCTAATTCATTTGGTAAGACAGCAACATTTATGCCAAAGCCCGTAAAAGGCGATAATGGGTCGGGAATGCACGTTCATCAATCAATATGGAAGGATGGAAAACCACTCTTTGCAGGAGACGGTTATGCAGGACTATCTGAAACTGCTCTTCATTATATCGGCGGAATCATCAAACACGGAAAGGCTCTAAACGCATTTACAAATCCAAGCACAAACAGCTATAAGCGTCTCATTCCTGGTTTTGAAGCTCCGGTGATTTTAGTTTACTCAGCACGTAACAGATCTGCATCGTGTCGTATACCAGTATCAGATAGTCCTAAAGGTAAACGAGTTGAAGTAAGATTTCCAGATCCAACAGCGAATCCTTATCTTGCATTTGCAGCAATGCTTATGGCTGGAATGGATGGGATTAAAAATAAAATTCATCCTGGAGATGCAAGTGATGAGGATCTTTATGAGTTATCAGATACTGAAGTTGCAAAACTACCTACTGTATGCGGGTCATTAAGAGAAGCCCTTGAGGCAGTTGATCAAGACCGGGCTTTCTTAACAGAAGGAGGCGTCTTCACTGATGATCAAATTGATGGATATATAGATCTTAAAATGCAGGAGGTTTATGATCTTGAGCATTCTCCACATCCAGTTGAGTTCAAAAACTATTTCAGTGTTTAATTTTTTATTAGCCTTCTTTACTACAGAAGGCTAATAAATCTATATAATATGAAAACAATTGATTTCTGGTTCTCAATTGGAAGCACCTACACATATTTGTCTGTTAGAAGATTGCCTTTGATTAAGAAAGATAACATCGTTACATTTAATTGGTGCCCATTTAGTGTGCGAAAATTAATGATGGAGATGAATAATGTCCCATTTACCCCTCCCGAAAAAAAAGTTAAATCAGACTATATGTGGAGAGATATTAGTCGAAGGGCTGATAATTATAATTTAAGTCCAATTATTCCTGCACCATACCCATTAAAAAATTTTGATCTTGCTAATCAAATAGCTGTATTAGGAATAAATGAAGGATGGTGTGAAGAGTATGTTGATCGAACTTATTTTTATTGGTTTGAAAAAGGTATCGAAGCTGGCTCAGATGAATGTATCGATAAAGTTTCGGCTGATATGAAATTGAATCCAAATGACGTGATTACAAGAGCAAATAGCAAAGAAATAATTGATCAATACAATTCACAAACTGATAAGGCAAGAGAACTAGGTATTTTTGGCTCCCCAACTTTTATTAATAATAATGAAATTTTTTGGGGTGACGACAGATTAGAAGATGCTATAAAATGGTAATATGGAATTAACCTCGCAACATGAAGAACTAAAAAGGTCAGCAATAAAGTTTGTTGAGACCGAAATAAATCCATATGTTGATCAATGGGAAGAAGATGAAATTTTTCCTGCGCATGAAGTTTTCAAAAAATTAGGTGATCAGGGATTTTTAGGGGTAACTAAGCCAGAAAAATATGGTGGATCAGGTTTAGATTATTCATATGGCGCTGTTTTGAATGAAGCTTTAGCTACTATTAAATGCGGAGGAGTGCCAATGGCAATTGGAGTTCAAACAGATATGTCAACTCCTGCTCTAGCTAGATTTGGATCCGAACATGTTTGTGAGACTTTTCTTCGACCTTCTATTTCAGGAGAATTTGTATCATGTATAGGGGTTTCAGAGCCTCATGCTGGATCAGATGTTGCTGCAATTAAAACATCTGCCGTTAAAGATGGAGATGATTATATAATTAATGGTTCTAAAATGTGGATAACTAACGGCACTCAGGCTGATTGGATGTGTATGCTCGCAAATACAGATAACTCAAACGATAATCGTCATTTTAACAAATCTTTGATTTGTGTTCCTCTTAAAGAAGAAGGAAAGCGAACAAAAGGGGTTACAATAAATAGAAAATTAAAAAAAATGGGAATGCATTCGTCTGATACTGCAGAAATTTTTTTTGAGGATGTTAGAGTTCCTGCAAGAAATTTAATTGGAGATGAAGGTAAGGGTTTTGTCTATCAAATGATGCAATTTCAGGAAGAAAGGCTCTACGCAGCTATTGGAAATTATTCTGGATGTGAAAACATTATTAATGAAACAATTGAATATACTCGTCAGCGTAAAACATTTGGTAAGCCCATCATAGATAATCAAATAGTACACTTTAGACTTTCAGAGTTGATGACTGAAGTTGAGGCCTTGAAGGCTCTCACATGGAAAGGAATTGAAATTCATGTAAATGGCGGTGATTGTACAAAGTTAGCATCAATGTCTAAACTAAAATCAACAAGATTAGCCAGAGAAGTAAATGATGCTTGTTTACAGTATTGGGGCGGAATGGGCTTTATGGATGAAACTCCAGTATCTAGAGCGTACAGAGATCAAAGGCTAGGTTCAATCGGTGGTGGATCAGATGAAGTTATGCTTGGAATTATTTCAAAATATTTAGATATTTTACCAGGCAAAAACTAAAACTACATACGTCCAACGCCAAATGTGTTTGGACGTAAATCTCTCTTCTCAGAATCACAAACAATATTTAGACATTCACCTAAAATCTTTCTCGTATCTCTCGGATCAATAATGCCATCATCCCAAATTCTTGCTGTTGCAAAAAGAGCTTCACCTTCTTCTTTATAGGTATCAATTATCTTTTGCTCGATTGCTTTTATCATTTCCATATTTGGCTCTTCACCTCTTCTTTTCGCAGACTCAACTGCAACCTGTGACATAGTTTTACCTGCCTGTTCGCCACCCATCACACTTAATTTGTTATTAGGCCAAGAAAATAAAAATCTTGGATCAAAAGACCTTCCTGCCATTCCATATTCCCCAGCTCCGAAGGAAGCTCCTATTCGTAATGTTATTTTTGGAACAGTACAGTTCGTTACAGCCTGTATCATTTTTGATCCGTGCTTAATAATCCCTCTCCTCTCCTCTTTGGTTCCAACCATATATCCAGTTGTATTCTGTAAAAAAATTAGAGGAGTATTATGTTTTGAACATAATTGTATAAATTGAGCAGCCTTAACCGCACCATCTGCAAATATTGGACCATTGTTACCAACTATGCCTACTTTATATCCATGAATTCTTGCTGTTCCGGTAACTGTTTGTTTGCCAAATTCAGGTTTAAAATCTAAATATTCAGATCCATCAACAATTCTAGCAATAACTTCTTTCACGTCGTATGGTTTTTTATAGTCTGTAGGAACTACGCCAATTAGTTCGTTTGGAGAATAAATAGGTTCACTGTAATTTTCATTTTTAGTTGAAATAAAATTATCATTCCATCCAAGATTTTTCACTACCTCACGACATTTTTTAATTGCGCCAGCATCGTCATCTGCCATGTATTCACCTAAACCTGATACTGTATAATGCATTTCCGCTCCGCCAAGCTCTTCATCAGTCGCAATTTCTCCAAGAGCAGCCTTGAGTAGTGGTGGTCCAGCTAAAAATATTTTTGATCTATTCTTAACCACTATAACTTGATCAGATAAACCTGGGGTATAGGCGCCACCTGCAGTTGAGTTGCCGTGAACTACTGCAATAGTCGGAATCCCCATAGCGGACATTTTTGCTAAATTAGCAAAACTTCTTCCTCCAGGTAAAAATACTTCAGATTGCCTGAATAGATTTGCACCAGCGCTCTCAACCAAGCTTATTAATGGTAGTTTGTTTTCTTTAATGATTTCTGCTCCACGTAATGCTTTTACAACACCCATTTCTGTCATGCTGCCGCCTTTGATACCAGAGTCTGAAACACTCACCATACAGCGGACTCCAGAAACATAACCTATTCCACTTATTCCTCCCCCGCCTGAAATATTTTTATCACCGTCATCATCACCCATTTTATATCCTGCAAGTGTTGAAAGAGGAATAAAGTAGCTGTCAGGGTCAAGTAAGGCTAAGAGTCTCTCTCTTGGTAAAAGCTGTCCTCTCTTTTCAAATTTTGGTTTTGATCTGGCAGAATTATCAGAAATTTTCTTTTCAAGTGCCCGAAATTCATTGATTAATTCTAAATGGTCAGACTCATTCTGTTTGAAAGAATTCGAATTTATCATTATTTTTGACTCGATGACTGGCATAAATATTCCAAAAAAAAATATTTCGATAGACTAATAAAATATTCCACAAAGTAAAGAATCTAATAAAATCAGTACCATTAATGGTAAAAAAAACAAAAAAAAGAGCCAAGACTGTAAAAAAGAAAACTAAGGTTAAAGGCACTAATTATACCGCTAAAGATATAGAAGTTTTAGAGGGACTTGAGCCTGTTCGCAAAAGACCCGGGATGTATATAGGTGGCACAGATATACATGCCATGCACCATTTAGTTAGCGAAGTACTTGATAACTCCATGGATGAAGTTGTATCAGGTCATGCAAATAAAGTTGACGTCAAGCTTTTAGATAACACTACTATTGAAATTACAGATAATGGTCGTGGTATACCCGTTGATAAACATCCTAAATTTAAACTTCCCGCAGTAGAGGTTATTCTTACAACACTTCACTCAGGTGGTAAGTTTTCAAATAAAAATTATCAAACTTCAGGGGGTCTGCATGGTGTTGGTGTATCTGTTGTAAATGCACTATCAAAAAAACTTGAACTTGAAATAGCAAGAGATAAGAAATTTTATACTCAATCTTATTCAAAAGGTATAAAGAAAAATAAGCTTAAAACTATATCACGAGGAAGTATTAAAAAGGGAACAAAGATAAAATTTACACCTGATGATGAGATTTTTGGAAAAGAAAACTTTGACTCTTCTATTATATATAATATGGCAAAAGCAAAAGCCTATCTTATACCAAATGTTGAAATCAATTGGTCCTGCCCAAAAAGTTTAATTAAAAAGAATGTTCCAACTCAAGATAAACTTCATTATGCAAAAGGTATTCATGATTATTTATCTGCATTAACAAGTCCAAGTGAACCAATATTTGATGAAGAGTTTTATTTTAAAGTAAATATCGATGATAATGGAAATAATTTAGAAGCAGTAATAAATTGGTTTGATGCAATTGATCCAATTAATGAGTCATATTGTAATACCATTAAGACACCTTTGGGTGGAACTCATGAAAATGGATTTAAAAATGGAATGTTTAAAGCATTTAAAGAATTTTCAAAAATAAAATATGAAAGAAAAGCTTCTCAAATTATTCAGGAAGATCTTTTTGGATCATCGGCATCTATTCTCTCCATATTTATTGAAAACCCAGAATTTCAAGGCCAGACTAAAGAGAAATTATCAAGTATTGAACCAGGGAAAAAAATAGAAACAAAAACAAAACAAGTTTTTGAACAATGGCTAGCAAAAAAAACAAAAACAGCAGAACAATTATTTCTTTATGCCTACAACCGTTCTCAATTAAGGCTTCAAAATAAGTCTGAATTAGCTATTGAAAGGCAATCAAAAAGAAAAAAAATAACGCTCCCTGGTAAATTAGCTGATTGTACTATCAGTGGTAATAAAGGTACTGAATTATTTCTTGTAGAAGGTGACTCTGCAGGAGGATCTGCAAAACAAGCAAGAGATAGACAATCTCAAGCAATCCTACCACTTAGAGGAAAGATACTTAATGTTATCAGCGCATCAAGAGATAAGATAAATGCTAATCAAGAAATAATTGATCTCGTTCAAGCCTTAGGGTGTAAAAGAGGTGATAATTATAACCCTAAAGATATAAGGTATGAAAAAATTATTATTATGACTGATGCAGATGTTGATGGTGCACATATAGCAACTCTTCTCATGGGTTTTTTCTATAATGAATTTCCTAAATTGATTGATGATGGTCAACTTTATTTATCTGTTCCTCCTTTGTTTAAGATTTCTAAAGGAGGAAAGATTTTCTATGCTGTTAGTGAAAAACATAAGGATGAAATAGTTAAAAAAGAATTTAAAAATTCTGAGAATATTGAAATTAATAGATTTAAAGGCCTGGGAGAAATGATGCCTGCGCAACTTAAAGAAACAACTATGTCACCTGAAAATAGAACCTTGCTAAAAATTCAAATTGCTTCGAAAGATAAGAAAAAAACAAAAAAATCTATTGAAGCATTAATGGGCAAAAAACCAGAACTTCGATTTAAGTTTATCACTGAGAATTCTAAGAAAGTTTCAGCAGAAAATATTCTTTAGGCTAGATTCTTAATATTTTTTTCAGTTTTTTCACTGTAAGGAGCTGATACCATTTTACCAGCATTAATTATATTTTGGCCCTTTAAAACAGCTCTTTTATGACTGAAATTACGATATCCATCATGTCCATGATATGAACCTGAGCCACTTGGTCCTACACCTCCAAAAGGCAAATCGTGCATTGAAAATTGAAAAAGAACATCATTGGTTACAAGTTGACCTGATGTTGTCTTATTTAAAAGATCATTCATTTCTTTTTCATCATCTCCAAAATAATACAGTGCAAGTGCCTTAGGATTATGATTTACATATTTAATTGTGTCCTCAAAGTTTTCATAGGACATAACAGGCAAGATTGGTCCAAATATTTCATTTTTCATTACTTCCATGTCTTCAGTTGGATTAAGAATTAATGTTGGAGGAATTTTATGGTGTTCCTGTTGTGTAAGATCCTCATTTGCTGGATTAATTTCTACAATCTCAGCACCTTTAGACTTTGCATCAGAAATATATGATCTAAGTCTTTCATAGTGATTTAGATGTATGATTGAAGTATAGTCAGGATTGTTTTTAAGAGTTTCATAGGACTCTTTTACATATGTTTTTGCATGCTCAACAAATTCGCCTTCCTTGCCCTCAGGCAGAAAAACATAGTCAGGAGAAATACATATTTGACCTGCATTTAATAGTTTGCCCATCATAATTTTATCGACACTTTTTTTCATTTTTGCTTTAGGGCCAACGATTACAGGCGACTTTCCTCCAAGCTCTAGTGTTAGTGGAACTAAATTTTCAGAAGCTTCATAAGCAATTTTTTTTGCTACATGAGTTGAACCAGTAAATAAAAGATGATCAAACGCAAGACCTGCAAATGCTTGGGATGTTTGTGGGCCACCATTAACTACAATTACTTCATCATCACTAAAGTATTGTTTAACTAATTTTTCGGTCAATTCAGAAGTTTCAGGAACAAACTCTGATAACTTCATCATAGCATTATTTCCCGCAGCAAATACTTCTACTAAAGGTCCCAAGCTTAAATTAAGAGGAAAATTCCATGGAGAAATAATTCCTACAACTCCATATGGTTGATTGTGGATAAATGCTTTAGCGCCAAGAAGACCTAAAGGAAAGTTCGGTTTTCTTTTTTCAGGCTTCATCCATTTTTTTAAATTTTTTGTAATATGTTTTGCGCTGCCGATTATGGGCAAAGTATCTGAAAGCAAGCTCAATTGTTCGTGACGAGTTCCAAAGTCATTTTGCAAAGCTTTGTGAAAAGAGTCAGAATTTTCTTCTACAAGAACTTTTAGTCTGTTAATTCTATCAATTCTCTCATTATAGTCTGGGTACAAACCATCACGAAATCTAGACTTTAAGTGACTTAAAAAATTATTTAATTCATCCTTAGAAACTTCGGGATATTCCGACGCTACACTTACTCCACCTAAACCCATACTTTTTCCTTTATAAAAATTATTCAGATCGTATAGAAATTAGAAGTATAATTCAAATAGAATTTATTGACACTTAATAAGCCGATATTATTATCAGACTATTCTTTTTAAGACTTTTTTATATGCCAAATAAAATCAAATTTCACATAGATGATAATAATGTTGCTCTTTTAACATTAAATGACCCTGATAGACTTAACGCTTTATCTTTAGAGATGTTAACTGAAATACATGAAAAGATTAAATTAATAAATTCTGGAACAACAAATGCAAGATGTCTTGTGATTACTGGAGAAGGAAGAGGCTTTTGTGCTGGGGCTAACCTAATAGATACAAACGCTGCACCGTCAGAAAGTGGCAACCCAATGGATAGAGATTTGGGAAAAGGGTTAATTACACATTATCATCCTATGTTGATTGATCTAAAAAATTTAGAAATACCTGTTATTACATCTATAAATGGTGTTGCAGCTGGAGCAGGTTGCTCCCTTGGAATTATTGGTGATTTAATATTTGCATCAGATAAGTCATACTTTTATCAAGCTTTTAAATTTATTGGTCTAGTTCCTGATGCAGGATCAACATATATACTTCCACGTAAAATTGGAATGGCCAGAGCCATAGAACTATCTATGTTGGGGGAAAAAATAAGTGCTGAAAAGGCTCTTTCTTGGGGATTGATAAACTTTGTTTACAGTCATAATAATCTTATGCAGGAAACAATGAAAACAGCAACTGAAATTGCTAATGGACCTACTGTTGCTTACAAATTAATGAGAAAGCTCTATTGGGAGAGTCTAGGAAACGACTTTGAATCACAACTCAATGCAGAAAGTAAAGCGCAAACAATTGCAGGCAAAACTGAGGACTGCTTCAATGGAGTAATGTCATTCCTTCAAAAAAAGAAAGCTACTTTTAAAGGAAAGTAATCTTAATTATATTTGTTAAGAAACTTTTTAGCAAAATCATGAAAATTTTTTTCTTCAATTGAAATCCTGATTTCATTCATTAAATTTTGATAGAAATAAATATTATGCAAAGATAAGAGCATGCCTCCTAGCATTTCCTTTGCATTAAACAAATGATGAAGATAAGCAGCTGAGTAAGAGTTGCAAACTGGATTATCACTTTCAGGGTCAATTGATGTTTTAAGGTTTTTATATTTAGCGTTTCGGATATTGATAGTTCCATTTTTTGTAAATGCTTGACCATTCCTTCCGCTTCTCGTAGGAAGAACACAATCAAACATATCAATGCCTCTTGAAACCGCTCCAATAATATCATCAGGCTTTCCAACTCCCATCAGATATCTTGGTTTATTCTGAGGTAAAAAATTACATGTATAATCTAAAACCTTAAACATTTCATTTTGTGGCTCTCCAACTGCCAATCCTCCAACTGCGTAGCCATTAAAATCAAGGTTGGTTAATAATTTGACAGACTCTTCCCTTAAATCAGAATAAGTGCCACCTTGAACAATTCCAAATAACTGATTTGGTGATCCTGAAAATGCTTCCTTGCATCTTTCTGCCCATCTCATTGATAGCAGCATAGACTCTTTTGCTTGCTCATATGTTGCGGGAAAAGGAGTGCATTCATCAAAACACATGACAATATCTGAATTAAGATTTTTTTGAATTTCGATTGATCTTTCAGGAGTAACAAAAAATTTTTTTCCGTCGATATGAGATTTAAATTCAACACCATCGTCAGTTAATTTTCTTAATTTTGAAAGTGAATAAACTTGGTAGCCACCAGAGTCTGTCAAGATAGGTAATTGCCAGTTCATAAAATCGTGCAACCCACCAAACTCCCTTATAAGTTCATCTCCCGGCCTCAACATTAAGTGGTAAGTGTTTCCTAATAAAATCTCTGATCTAGTATTTATTAAATCAGGCGTTGTAATTGCCTTAACAGTTGCCGCTGTTCCTACAGGCATAAATGCTGGAGTATTGATATTGCCATGAAGAGTTTTTATAACACCTCTCCTTGCTAAATTGTCACTACTAATTAAATCAAAATTATTCATGTCGAAAAAGCAAACTTGCATCTCCATATGAAAAAAAACGGTAATTATTTTTGATAGCTTCCTTATAAAGTAATTTAACTTTATCTATGCCAGCAAATGCAGAAACCAAAATCATTAGAGATGATTTTGGTAAATGAAAATTAGTTAATAGCATATCTACAACATTAAATCTAAACCCAGGTCTAATAAAGATATCTGTATCTCCACTGAATGAAGTTAGTTCACCTTTCATCGCAGCTGATTCTAGTAATCTTAGAGATGTAGTGCCAACAGATATTATTCTCCCTTTTTTAGACTTTTTCTCTTTTATTATTTCAATTACTTCATCTGAGATAAAGCCGTTTTCACTATGCATTTTATGATTTTCGATTTTATCTCTAATGGGCATAAATGTTCCAGCTCCAACATGAAGAGTGATCTCTGCTAATTGATTATTGTTTTGTAGTTTATTATAGATTTCGCTGTTGAAATGCAGTCCAGCGGTTGGTGCTGCAATTGAGCCATCTTGACTCGCATAAACTGTTTGATAATCATCAAAATCTTTTTCGTCGCTACTTCTAGATTTTAATATATATGGAGGAAGAGGCATTTTACCAAAATTTTTGAATATCATTTCTTCTTTTTCATTCATTTCTATTAAAAAATCCCCTTCAGTGAATTTTTTTATGATCTTAAAAAAATGCTTATCATCTAAAGTAATTTTGTCACCTGAATTGATCTTTTTTCCAGGCTTTATAAATGCTCTCCATAATGAATTCTCAATCTTTTTATGAAGTGTGATGTTTATATGACCAGAATTAAACTTTACTGAAAAATACGCAGGTATTACTTTTGAATTATTTACAACAAACAAATCGTCTTTTTCAATATAATTTAATATATTATTAAAATTGTCATGAGTAATAGTGTTATCCCCAATAAGTAATCGTGAGATATTTCTTGGATGAATAGGTCTACTGGCTATTAATTCTTTAGGAAGATCAAAGTCAAAGTGACTAATGTCCATATAAATTAAATATCAGACAAAACTTTCACTGATATCATTAAATCAGGATCTGTAACTTCACCATTTGATCCAGAGCCAACTTTAATGTTATCAACATGCTCCATCCCTGACACAACTTGACCAAAAACTGTATACTGACCATCTAAATGAGGAGTAGAACCAAAGCAAATAAAGAATTGACTGTTAGCAGAGTTTGGATCTTGTGTTCTTGCCATAGATACAGTTCCTCTTAAATGTGGTGTATCATTAAATTCTTGCATTAAGTCAGGTTTACTTGATCCACCTGTTCCATTTCCAAATTGCCCATCTCCTGTTTGTGCCATGAAACCTGGAATAACTCTATGAAAAGGTACGCCATCATAAAAACCCTCTCTTGCTAGCTCTTTGATTTGATTAACATGATTTGGAGCTACGTCAGGTAATAACTCAATTATTACATTTCCATCTTTGAGCTCTATTTGAATTGAATTTTCTGGATCATTTGCCATATATGAACTTTCTTCAGCGTTTGCTAAATTGTTAAAAAAAATAATTAGTGAGAATATATATAGTAAAAATTTTCTCATCAAAGTTAATTATTAAATTTTTCTTTTAATTTGCTGGAAACATAGTCTGTTGTAAAATTTGATATATCTCCGTCTAATCTTGCTATATCTCTTATAAAGTTTGATGATATTGACTGTCTTTGAGCATCTGCCATTAAAAAAACTGTTTCAATTTCAGAATTTAATTGACGATTCATGCCTACCATTTGAAATTCATATTCAAAATCTGAAACAACTCTAAGGCCTCTAACAATAACTTTTGCATTTAGTGATTTAGCAAATTCAACCAAAAGATTATCAAAAGCTACCACTTCTATAGAACTGCTATTGGAAAATTCATTATCAATCATATCTTTACGCTCGTTGAGAGTGAACAAGGGGTTTTTGTGAGGACTATCTGCGACAGCAATATATAGTTTATCAACAAATCGTAGAGCTCTATTCACAACATCAATATGCCCTTTATGAATTGGATCAAAGCTTCCAGGATATACGCCAATTTTTTCCATATAGAATTATATATTGAATATAATCAATCCTCTACCAATTAATTTTCTATTTCAACTCTTGATGCTGAAACAACTTTTTCACTGTCAGATGTTTTGAATATGCTTACTCCTTGGGTATTTCTACCAGCAACGCGTATATCCATGACAGGGCATCTAATTAATTGTCCAGATTTTGTAATTAGCATTATATCGTCATCATGGCCTACTGGAAAAGAGGCTAAAACATTTCCATTTCTTGACGAAGTGGTAATACACATTATTCCGGAGCCACCTCTATTAGTTACTCTAAATTGATAAGATGATGTTCTTTTTCCAAAGCCATTTTCTGTCACCGTAAGAATAAATTGTTCACAAGCTTTTAACTCCTGAAAACGGTCTTCAGAAATTGTAATGTCTTCAGTTTCTTCACTATTATTTTCATCTTCAATATCTTCATTATTTTCTTTATTTATTTTACTCATTTTGAGATATGCTTTGGCTTCAGCTGTACTAACTTCCAAATGAGACAATATTGAAAGTGAAATTATTGAGTCATTTTTTGATAACTTTATTCCTCTTACTCCAACGGAGTTTCGACTTTTCGTAGTTCTTAATTTAGAAACTGGGGTTCTAATGCATTTTCCATCTTTAGTAGAAAGTAAAACATCATCATTATCTGTACATATTCTTACTCCAACAATCTTATTTGAATCAGATAGCTTCATGGCAATTTTTCCATTTGCTTGGATATTTTTAAAATCATCTATACTATTTTTTCTTATACTTCCATCAGCTGTAGCAAAGATTAAATAACTATCCTCAGATGCTTTATTTTCTGGCATCACTAATATACTAGATAACTGATCGTCTTGTTTAAGATTTAGTAAGTTTATTATTGCCTTGCCTTTAGCTGTGGGCGATGACTCCGGAATTTTCCAAGTTTTAAGCTTATAAGCCAAACCACTTGAAGAAAAAAATAGCATATTGTCATGTGTGCTAGCAGTAAACACTTGAGTGACAAAGTCTTCATCATTAGTTTTCATTCCCGCTCTTCCTTTGCCGCCTCTCTTTTGTGCTCGATACATTTCAAGTGGAACTCTTTTCACATAACCAGAATTAGTAATACTAATAACCATGTCACTCCTTTGAACTAAATCTTCCTGATCTATATCTGAGGCCTCATGTTCAGTAATTTCAGTTTTTCTAGGAGATGAAAATTCCCCTTTAACAATATTAAGCTCGTCTTTTATTACAGATTGTAATTTGTTCTTATCTCTCAAGATTGAGAGATATTCATTTATATTGCTTGATAACGACTTTAATTCTTCTTGTAACTCTCCTTTTCCAAGAGCTGTTAATCTTTGTAGCCTTAACTCTAAAATAGATTTAGCCTGATCTTCAGTAAGATATATATCTTTATCATTTTTAATTTGTCTGGGATCATCTATTAACTCAAGTATATCTTTTACATCTGCGCTTTTCCATTTTGTTTTTAGGAGTTCCATTTTAGCAGAACTAGGATCTTTAGAATTTTTTATAATTTCTATTACTTTATCTACATTTGATATAGCAATTGCTAAGCCAGTTAAAACATGAGCACGGTCTCTTGCTTTATTTAAATCAAATCTAGTTCTTAGAGAGATAATTTCTTCTCGGTGATTTATAAAATGTCTTAAGAAATCCCTAATATTCATCAGTTCAGGTTTTTGATCGTTAAGAGCTAGAGCATTTACTCCATAAGAGCTTTGTAGTGGCGTAAATTTATATAATTTATTTAAAATTACTTGTGCAATGACACCTTTCTTTAATTCAACGACTACCCTTACACCCTGTCGATCTGATTCATCTCTTAGATCACTGATACCTTCAATTTTTTTATCTCTCACTAGTTCTGCAATTTTTTCAATAAGTGTTGATTTATTAACCTGATATGGCAACTCAGAAAAAATAATTGCTTCACGATCATTTTTAAATTCTTCAAATTCTGATTTTGCCTGAACTATAATTGA
>CEPW01028330.1_pt1 | contig 16829 bp, 15 predicted proteins | sample 356211 | NCBI WGS metagenome assembly CEPW01 (sample SAMEA2620021, study PRJEB7988) | marine metagenome | biome: marine biome (ENVO:00000447); feature: deep chlorophyll maximum layer (ENVO:xxxxxxxx); material: "saline water (ENVO:00002010), including plankton (ENVO:xxxxxxxx)" | depth 25 m
ACCAAGACTTACAGATGCGTAAGCAAATAGAGTAAAAGGCAAGGCGGTATTCAACAACCCTATTAATAAAAAGGGAAGCCCATGATCATAGAAAGAATATTTTTTACATTTCAATATAAAAAAAGGTGCAATAAATATAGCAGCAAACATCATTCTTAATGAAACAATTTGGAGAGGTTCTAGTCCTTCTATAACTAGTAGTCTTAAAAATAGAAATGAGCCTCCCCAGAATAGTGAGACCAATAGCAATGTTAAAAAATCTTTTGTATTCATGATAAAAAAAAGCCTCTTTAAAAAGAGGCTATTCATAAAGTTAAAACCTTATGTCGGACTTAGGCCATAATTGGTGTCAGCAATTACCTCCTAATAATCCTGAATTTGTTTTAATACTAATTTGGATCACCTCCTTCGGCTGAGAATTAATCTAACACACCAAATTTCTCTGCGTAAATAGGGTGTGGGACACCTAATGAAATATTAATTTATTTCAGAAATTAATAGAAGTATTTTGGTTATTAATATGGGTATTTTCTGCTCTAAGAGAACAAAGAAAATGTTCAGCAGCTTTGTAGTCTGATTCAAAATATTGAAATGCTATACGTTCTATATATGCAGTATCAATTGGCTCTTTTAAAAAATGATTTATTAATTCTTTCATACTGTATAAGTATACAGTATTTACTGATAAAAAAAAGGGGAAGTTTCCTTCCCCTTTTTAAAGATTAAGATTACTTTAGAATCTAACGTTTACACTTGCATTAACTTGTCTTCCAACGAAGAGAAGGTCTGCTTCTGGAGTGAAGACATCGTCTTCAAATCCATCGTAGTCCATTAAGTTATAGAAGTTAACTCTGACAGTTGTGTCATCATTCACACTATAACCAATACCACCGTTATAAGTTGTGTATCCATCAAATTCAAATATAGGGTTACCGTCGTATCCTAGATATTCATCATCGTATACTCGATTAATATCTATAACACCACCTGATCTTGAGTTACCTTGAACCCAAACATACCAGTCACCCTTAGCCCACTCTACAGCTGTATCGTAGAACCATTCATCGTTACCAAACTGTCCTGTTGCAGAAGATAGATCTTCAGCAGCACCAGAATCTGCACTAGCAAAGAAGTCTTCTTGCGTAGCTCTCCATCTGACTGCCATTGAACCTAAGTCCATAGCAACATTCTCTCTTGATACCCATGAAGCTAGCTCTGATACATCAAATGCAAAGTCAGCTTTATATACATAAGTTGCAAAGTCAATTAAACCTGCGTTGATTAGACCAGTTGCAAAGTCAACAACTTGGAAATCACCGTCTCTTGAGAAAGAGTCACAGAATTGACTATTTGGATATGTAGTGTAGTCATAACATGCTTCCATATTTTGAGTTAAAGAGAATGAAGTCACATAATCATTCAATTCGATCTCAATATAGTCAGCAGCAAGGTTTAAGCTACCAAAGAATACGTCACCCCACCATGATGGTTGGTAAACAATACCTGTAGATTTAGTATCAGCAACCTCATTAATAAGATTAGGATTACCACCTGTAACACCTCTTGCAGTTGCGTTAACAACTAGTGATACAAAGTCTGCTGGAATGCCTTCTGCGTCACAGTTAGCTCTTCTGACTTCTGGGTTTCTACCGACATCTCTGTATCTGTAGTCACATGGGTCAGCACCAGTACTAAATGTAGTAATCTGTGGTAAGAATAAATCTCCTAAATCAGGTGCTTTTACAGCAGTCTGCTCAGAAACTCTTACCGCTAAATCATCCATAACTCTCCAGTTAACAGATGTTGCTTCAACATCATATGAACCAGCAATTGAGTTATCAATTGTTCTAGATGAAAAGTCTACAACCATTGAGACAACACCTGGTAAAGTCCAGTCACCGCCCATTAGAGGTACACTAATTTCATAGTAATCAGCATCAACTTCGTATCCGCCACCTAGTGATGGTCTTGGAGCTGATCTTGTTAGACCAAGATTTTGTATAGCAGATGCATTATAGTCACCTTGCTCAACTCTAGCTTCAAAACCTATAGCAGCTTTTACTGCACCAGCTGGTAGATCAACTAGATCACCAGATAAGTTAGCAAAAGTTACTTCTTGCTCAATGAAAGCATTGGTTCTTAAGTTAGTACCAACATAATCTCTAGCTGCTTGTGAAGGAGCGCCTCTACCCATAATGTTTAAAGGAGCACAATCTCCGACTGCACCTAAGATACTTGGACCATATAATGTTCCACCAGTGAAGTAACCAGGAGCAAATGGTGAATAATCGTATAATGCAGGATCTCTTGCTGGATCGTAGTTCATTCTACAATCAATTTCACCTGTATTAGGGTTGATACCAACATCTAAAGCTGCTGCGTATCTAGCACCAATTACACCAGGAGCATCAGAATAAATTTCTGTATTACCTATTGAGTAACCAGCTGAGTAATTAAATGTTCTATCATCTAGATCAAAATTACCTTCAACACCTACTGAGTACATTGAAACTGCGTTGTTGTTTTCGATTGTATAACCACCATCTCCTTTTTGTAGTAAATCAACTTGTGATTTAGATACGTGGAAACTTGTTAAGCCATATGAATTCAAAATATCAACAGAATTTTGAGTTAGGTATGGGTTATCAATTCCAATTGTTGGAGGGAAATCTTGTCCTGAACCAAACGCATATGTTGAATATGGGTATCCAGAAGTATTTCCGTAGTCAAATGAGAAGAATCCATTGTGGAAGACATCAAAGTAAATAGTCATGTTGTCATTAACATCGTAGTTTGAGAACATGCTGAAATTTAGTCTTTCGAATCCAGCTCTTAATGTGTTGTAGTCTTGTCTGTAACCCGCTGGGTTATCAAAACCAAAGAAAGAACTACCATAGTTAATACCATCATCGTAAGGCATTAGATCACCTGGAGCTCCACCAAAGTGCCACATTTGTCCGTCTGAACCTAGTGCACCATCGTAGAACCATAGACCATAAGTACCCGCTTTAAATGAGTATTCGTATGCTGAAGCTTTACCTGTTTCTGGTATAGCTGATAGTCCAATACAACCTGTTTCTGTTACTTGAGGAACACCTTCTACATTAGCTGTGTAAGGCACGACCATGCCAGCTCTAATGTATTGTCTTTGATATGATTTACCTGCTGCATATGTTCTTACAAGTGAATTTGTATTACACATGCCAGTCTCTCTATCGTAGTATCTGTCCCAATCACCAGTAAATACTGTTCCAATTTCTTCGTATTGGAAGTTCATTACCATGTTTCCTTTACCACCGGCAAAGTTACCACCCATAACAGCTTGGAATGATGTGTCAGATGACATACCTGCATAATCATCATATGTAAGAGTCATTGCTGCTCCTTCATAATCATCTCTTAGCACGTAGTTAATAACACCTGCAATAGCGTCAGAACCATAAACAGCTGAACCACCAGCGTTTACAATTTCAACTCTATCAATCATTACTGATGGGATATTGTTAATATCAACGGCATTACCTGAACCACCTGAACCAAATGGAGATGTAGATCCAACGAATCTTCTTCCATTAACAAGAACTAATGTTCTGCCTGATCCTAGTCCAAAGTTATTTGCGAGTGCTTGACCCACACTAAGTGAGCTTTGGTTACCAAAACTTCCACCTGAACCGTTTGTTAGAGAGTTTGTTACACCTATACCTGGTACATCAAATAATGCATCAGCGGCATTTGTATAACCTCTGTTTTCATACTCCTCGCCATAAATGATAGTCACTGGTTGAGCGACTTCGTACTGAGTTCTAGCAATCCTAGAACCTGTAACAACCACTTCTTCTGGCTCGGCTTCATCTTCGTCATCTCCAGTTTCAACTTGCTCAACAACAGAATCAGCCGCTTCGTCGACTTCCTGATCAGCAAATGCAAAACCAAAGAATCCTAGAGAAACTAATAGTAAAAGTAATCTTTTAGTCATATCTTTCCTCTTTAATTAATAATTAATCTTTATTTATCGCCTGATTCGCCCATTTAGTCAAGGATTTACGTGAATTTTTACAGGAATTCTCCAATAAACCCAACAAAAAGAATAAAATTCGAGGAAAATCACTGTTTTGGCGGAGAGAGAGGGATTCGAACCCTCGGAACGCTACAAACGTTCACTACCTTTCCAAGATAGCGCGATCGACCACTCTGCCATCTCTCCGGAAATGCGATTATATCTTAATTTTTTCGAGGATATCTAATCGGAATTATTGCAATCCCTCCTCGTCTCTCAAAGAAACCTTCAACTTTGTTAACTTTGAAGCCCGCTTTAACAAGATCGTTGCATATGAACTCTACGCACAACTCATGAAAACATTCTCTCTCAAAAAAACTACCTAAGTAACAAGAAATACCCTCCATATCATCCTTATGAATATCACTTTCTATCAGTATTTCAGCTATATCAGGTTGTGAGGTAACCGGACATAATGATCTAAAGCCTCCAAATTTTTGCATGCTTATTTGGTTAGATTTTGTTTTATTTACCGTTAAATTTTTGCTAACGGTAACTTGTGTATGTTCTGATTTTATCTGAGTGTGAATAGCATCAATAATTACCTTTGCTTCAACTATAGCCTCAACTTGTGCCTTAATTTCATTTTTTACCTCATCCAAATCTTTAAACCTTCTATGAATTAATGAATTTATGAATAATTTCATCGATTTGGACTCAATAGTACTTCTGCTATTAGCTGGGATGTGTATAGAAATCTGGTCGTGATGGGATTGTTCACTTAAATTTAACCAAAAGAGTTCATGGATATTCCATATATCAAAACCATCTTGGTCAATTAAGTTTTTCTCGTGCCTTTGTTGACTTCTTAAGATAGGAAAAAGTATTTCTGGAGCATAGTGCGAAGGTGCATCAACCTTTTTTCCAAGCGGTCCTGCCACCTTATTCCTTTACTCCAATACCTTTCAGTAATAAATAATAAGCTAGAAGAAAGAAGCTTACAGTGAAAACACATATAAGAGTAAAACCAGATAATGGGTCTATTTCCGATGTTCCTAGCATTGCGTATCTAAAGAAATTTACTATGTAAAGAATAGGATTAATCTTAGAAAAAAATTGCCATTGTTCACTTAAAATTTCAATGGAATAAAAAATTCCACCAAGATAGATTAAAGGTGTTAAAACAAAAGTTGGTATGATGCTTATATCATCAAAAGTCTTTGCATAAACTCCATTTATCAAACCCAAAATTGAAAATAATGTTGAGGTGATCAGTATCGAAAACAATGTAAGTGGTAGATTTACAATTTCAAATGTTGTGAAGAATAAGCTTACTGCAACTACAACTAGGCCAACCAAGACGCCTCTTGTAATACCACCAACAATAAAACCTAATAAAATTGACCAATTTGGCATAGGAGAAATTATTATTTCCTCTATAGCTTTTTGAAATTTTGCTCCAAAAAAAGCAGAAGCTACATTTGCATAAGAATTAGTAATTACAGCTAACATTATTAAGCCAGGCACCATAAATTCTAAATAAGTTAGCCCTTCATATCCTGGCATTTCTCCGATTCTTCTGCCGATCAGCTCACCAAAAATTAGGAAATATAGGGCTGTGGTTATTGCAGGCGGAATGATTGTTTGAATCCATATTCTAAGAATTCTTCTTACTTGGCCGTAAGCTAATGTTTTGAGTGACTGTAAATGGTTCATTTCTTTGATGTTAAATTAATAAAAAGCTCTTCAAGTCTATTAGTTTGGTTTTTTATGTTCGTTACTTTTAATTGCTTGAATGCTTCATTGTTAAAAAGCTTATTCATCGCAGTATCTTTTGGAACGATTACAGAAAATTTTCTTTCTCCATCTATGTTTGTTTTAAAGCCATCAATTTTAAGATTTTTTGGAAGATCCTGTTCTGTTTCTATGGTAAAAATTTGATTCTCCAATTGTTGTAACAAAAGGTCCATTTTTGTATTTTCTATAATCTGACCGTTATCAATGATGGCAATATTTCGACAAAGATTTTCAGCTTCCTCTAAGTAATGCGTTGTTAGAATAATTGTTGTGCCACTTTTGTTAATTTCTATAAGAAAGTCCCATAATCCTCTTCTCAATTCTATGTCAACCCCTGCCGTAGGCTCGTCTAAAATTAATAGTTCTGGTTCATGTATTAAGGCTTTTATAATCATGACTCTTCTTTTTTGACCACCAGATAATTCTCTGATGAATACATCTCTTTTGTCCCATATACCCAATTTCTTTAGGTAGTGTTCAGTTTTTTCTTTGGCTGTTTTTGGGTCGACTCCGTAATAACCAGCTTGCCCCATGATTACATCTTGAACTTTTTCAAATTGCGAGAAATTAAATTCTTGATTAACTACTCCAAGCTTAGATTTAGCTAATGGAAAATTATCATCAATATCTACGCCACATATTGATATTGATCCATCATTTTTAGTTACCAGTGATGAGATTATTCCAATGGTAGTAGATTTTCCTGCACCATTAGGTCCTAGCAAGGCAAAGAAGTCTCCCCTTTCAACACTAAGATCTATGCCTTTTAAGGCATGAACATCATTTCCGTATATTTTAGTTAAATTTTTTATTTCTAAAGCCTTCATTACTGTCTTTTTGATAAATGGTTCACTGCACCTGAAATGCCGCTAATAGTTAATGGGTACATTTTTTCGTCCATCAAGAGATTAATCATTTTTATGGTGGATGTATAATCCCAGTGATCTTCATGAACTGGGTTTAGCCAAACTGTTTTGTTGAAATAGGCTTGAATCTTTTGGAGCCAATACTCTCCTGATTCTTTATTCCAGTGCTCAATGCTACCACCGGCATTTGTAAGCTCATAAGGAGCCATACTTGCATCACCAATAATCAATACCTTGTGATTAGGAGAAAATTTATTAATGATACTTTGAGTTAATATTCTATTTTCATTCCTTCTAAAATTATCTGTCCAAACAGATTCATAAATACAATTATGAAAATAGTAATACTCTAAGTTCTTGAATTCTGACTTAGCCGCAGAGAATAATTCTTCACACATTTTTACAAATGGATCCATTGAACCGCCTACATCAAAAAAAACAATTAGATTAATATCATTTAATTTCTCTCTGACATACTCGAGCTCTAAGTAACCGGCATTTTTGGCTGTACTTTTAATTGTGTTATCAAGATTAAATTCAAAATTCTCCCCTTTACGCGCCATCTTTCTTAATTTTCTAAGAGCTATTTTTATGTTTCTTGTCCCAAGCTGAAGAGAGTCATCTAAATTTTCATATTTTCTTTCTTCCCAAACCTTAGCAGCCATACCCTTATTAGATTTACCACCAACTCTTATGCCATTAGGATGGTTGCCTGAATTACCAAAAGGTGATGTTCCAGCAGTACCAACCCATTTATTTCCACCATGATGTTCTTTTTCTTGTTCCTCTAATCTTTTTTTGAATTCGGACATTAATTTCTCAAGGCCTCCAAGATCTTTAATCTTATTAAGTTCTTCAGCTGTAAGATTCTTCTCAAATTCCTTTCTAATCCATTCATCTGGAATCATCATTTTCAAAACATCATCCATATTGCTTATACCTCTAAAATAAACATCGAAAGCTCGATCAAATTTATCAAAGTATTTTTCATCTTTAACTAGAATTGTTCTCGATAAAAAATAAAAATCTTCCCAATTAGCAAAAACTAGTTGTTTCTCAAGCCCTCGTAATAAATCGAGAAATTCCTTGAGGCTTACAGGAACTCCATATGATCTGAGGGTATTAAATAAATTAATGAGCATTAATTAGTCTCTCTTCTTGTCATGAATGCTAACCGTTGTAAAAGTTCAACGTCCTGCTCATTTTTAAGAAGAGCTCCGTATAAAGGAGGGACTAAGTTTTTATTTTTAGATGCTAAAACTTCTTGAGCAATGTCATCAGATACTATTAGCTTTAACCAATCAATTAACTCGCTTGTAGAAGGTTTTTTCTTCATGCCAGGCACTTTTCTTATATCAAAGAAAACATCCATCGCCTCTTTTAGTAATTTCTTTTTAATTTTTGGAATATGAACTGAAATAATTTTTTCTAGTACCTCTCTTTCAGGAAACGCTATGTGATGAAAGAAACAACGTCTTAAAAAAGCATCTGGTAAATCTTTTTCATTGTTCGAAGTAATTATAACAAGTGGCCTATTCTTGGCTTTTATAGTCTGGTCTAGTTCATAACAATAGAATTCCATTCTATCTAACTCTTGTAATAGATCATTTGGAAACTCAATATCTGCTTTGTCTATCTCATCTACTAGAAGCACTACCTGCTCATCTGCAGTAAATGCATCCCATAGTTTTCCTTTATTAATGTAATTTGCAATATCTTGGACTTTTTCGTTTCCAAGCTGAGAATCCCTAAGTCTTGATACAGCATCATATTCATAAAGACCTTGTGATGCTTTGGTAGTCGATTTAATGTGCCACTCAATTAACCTCATGCCTAAAGACTCTGCAACTTCTAAAGCAAGCATTGTTTTTCCTGTGCCTGGCTCCCCTTTTACAAGCAATGGTTTTTCTAGACTTAAAGCTGCATCAACTGCAAGTTTTAAATCTTCTGTGGCAATATAACTTTTTGTACCTTGGAATCTCATTTAGACTAGATTAGAGTTTACCAAATTAAATGCAAATGTTACTAGCAGATTCTTGTTTCAATATTAATCATGAGAGTTTTGACAATGATCTTACTGACGTTCTACATAAGGCCAATGACAATGGAGTAAAGTATTTCTTTTGCCCAGCATCAAAAGAGAAGGAAGTTGATGAAATAATAAATCTTACTTCCAAACTTAAAAATAATATTTATAGCTCAGTTGGTATTCATCCACACCATGCTTCAGAATTAAAACCTGAAACTATAAAAAACCTCAAAGCTTATTTATCAAATGAACAGGTAAAAGCAATTGGTGAAGTTGGTCTTGATTATTTTAGAAATTTTCAGAGCCCAGAAATACAAAAAAAATGTTTCAACGCTTTCATAGAATTAGCTACAGAAGAACAATACCCTTTATTTTTACATCATCGTGATGCATTTAAGGATTTTTATCCTATGGTGAAAGATTCCATGAACAACATACCAACGAGCATTGTTCATTGTTTTACAGGTACAAAATATGAGCTAAAAAAATTTTTGGATCTTGGTTTATATATAGGCATAACAGGATGGGTATGTGATCCTAAAAGAGGCAAAGAATTACAAGAAATCATTAAGTACATTCCTTTAGATAGACTGTTAGTTGAAACTGATGCTCCTTATTTAATTCCGAAAAATTTGGAAGTTAGACCAAAAAATAATAGAAATGAACCGCTGTACTTAGAACATATCGTCCAAGACATCAGTAGACTAATTGAAACCGATGTAGAAATTGTTGCCACACAAACAACTGAAAACTTTAAAAAATTATTTCGTATTTAAGATAGCTGGAATTAATCTCAGCGATAATTCGGCACTCAGATATATTGATAATGCTGACAAGAGGCCAAAGAGAATGGTTGGATTAAAGTTTGAGAAACTAAAAACTAAGAACCCTATCACAATAGTTAATGCAGCTATAAGAACCGCTTGACCAGATGAGTAGATTGTATTTTTTTCTGCCGTGTTAAAAGAATTCTTTTGCTCTTCTTTCAATCGCCATGCTATGTGTATTGCATAATCAACTGACATTCCTACGGAAATTGATGCAATGGTTATCGTCATAATATCTAAAGGAATAGAGAATAATCCCATGGCTGTGAATATTATGCCAACTGCAATAGAAGGTATAAAGATTACTACTGCCGCAACATATATTGATCTAAACAATATTAGTAACATTAGAAATATTGCAATAAAAACAAAAGATAGCGTTTTAATTTGAGAGCTAAAAAGGCTTTGCAATAAATTATTGTATAGAACGCCAAGACCAGTAATCTGATAGGAAATATCGGTATCTTTTAGTTTTAGAGATAAATAATTATCTAATGAGCTAATAAGATCATTTCTATTTAAGCCCTCATAGGTATCAAGAATCCTTAACGTTAATCTAGCTTCTTTATTGTCAGGCGTAATGTAACTGCTAAGAAGATCTTTTGCCTTTTCGTTTGTCAGCAAAGAATTTTTTACAAAAGCTAATTCCAAGTCCCCCATTTCATTAAAATTGTTAATCTTTTCTGCAAGCAATACACCATTCACAATACTTAAAGCTTTACCAATCTCAGGTAAATTATCCAAGTCATTCTGAATATCTTTGAGTATGCGCATATTTTTTTGTCGCCACCAATATTCACTGGTTTCTGAACCTTCACTAAAAAAAAGATCGTCCTCATCTACAAAAATTTCCTCATCTGGTAATGAAAGAACGATTTCTAATGGAGTTGTGCCACCCAATTCTTGGTCAATAAATTTCATTCCTTGGTGAATTTCAGTTGACTCATCGAAATAATCTATGAATTTGTTCTCTACTTTAAGATTTGAAGCCTGGTACAAAGAAAAAGGAACAAATATGATGATTAAAGGTAGTGCTATTTTTTTAAAGAAGCTTTTAAATCCCACATAGATATTTCGATAGTAAAAATCTGCTAAAGAAAATTGTTCTGAGTCATTGAGTTTTATTGTTCCAATTAATGCTGGAATAAAGGTGAAGGATACCAACAGATTTATGAAGACTCCTAAAGCCATCATTTTTCCAAAATCAATAACCGGCTGAATGTTACTTAATAAGAGTGATAAGAATCCAACTATTGTAGTTAATGCTGTGTATAAGCAAGGCATAAAAATTTTTGCCAAGGATTCTGCATATGAATTTTCAATTCTTTGCCCTTCGTGAAGCTTCACCAAGATATGAACAGAAACAGCAATTGAAGATATGAATAATAAAGTTAAAAAATTTGATGAGACAATGCTTATTGGCCAATCATAAAAACCCAATAAACAGATCGTTAAAAAAATAACTAGTGTTGCATTAGTCATAATAATTGTTGCAGACCAGAAATCTCTAAAAAAGATAATTAGCAGAAGAAAGAACAGTATAAAAGTAATAAAACCAAAATTTTGAACGTCTTTCTTGATGAAAGAAATTGTATCAGTAACAATCATTGCAGGCCCTGCGAGAAAAGTTTTTGAAAAGAAACTATTAGCTTCTAAAACATTCCTTATCTTATTAACAACCAGACTATAGTCATCGAGTTCTTTTAGATTAATCTGCATAGCTACTGCACTGCCAGATTTATTTATTACCAGTTCTTCAAAAAGAGGACTTTCAATAAGTTCTTTTTTAGCACTATCTAAATTTAATTCGTCTTCCAAAAGATATTTATCGTTCGTGGCAGATTTTACTAGTGATAGTTTTGGCTGTTCGAATAAAGGTGCATCCAAGATAGAAATAATATTAATCACACCCTCAATATCCTCGATTTGGTTTTCTAAAATTAATATTTCATTTAGAGCTTCATCCGTAAAAATAGATTCATAAATTAAAGCTACAACAAGAAATTCTGAAGAAGAGAACCTATCGTTTACTGCCTCATAATTCTCATAGCTAGGGTCATTATCTAAGACCAGAGTTTCAGATGATGCATCAAATCTAAACTTATCTAAATTTAATGAACTTATAGCCAAGATCGAGCCAAGCAAAAATAGAATTAGTCTATTATTCGTTAAAATATTTTGAAAAATATTGATCATTAATTCTTAGCACAATCCGGTGAAGCTATAAATTCTTTAGATTCTTTCCATTGATTAATAGTCTTAGAGACAATAGATATGGCATGAATTTCATCTACTAATGAACCTAAAGCTTTATAAACCAGTTGATGACGCTTAATTAGCGCTAAACCCTCAAAATCGTCTGAAACTATAATTAATTTTACGTGAGAAATCGCACCAGAATATCCACCATGATTTGGGCTTTCATCTAATATTTCTAAATGTTCGCATTTTATACTAGCACTCAAATTGTTTTTAATATTTTCAATCATCTTTAGTCAGTCCTTGTGATTTGTTCTTCCTAGAAATTGGTAGATCGTTATCCCTTACAATCTCATAGTTTGTAATGACCCTAGCTTTTTCTACATATTCTTTAAAGAAATATTGAATCGCTAAATAACCAAATAGAAAGCCACCTATATGAGCAAAATATGCTACACCAGAATAAGAACCTCCAGCTGCTGAAATAAATTGACCAATAATCCACATAAGCAGAACTATATTTGCAGGAACTTTAATAAACTGAATAAAAATAAAAAACCATAAGAACACGTTAATCTTAGCTTTCGGATAAAGGACATAATAAGCGCCCATAATTGCTGCAATACAACCACTCGCTCCAATCATTGGGACATCTACTCCACCTGAGAAGAAAGCCTGAAGTAATGCTGCAGCAACACCACCTAACACATAAAAAATTAAGAAATTTATGCGGCCTAGATATGACTCAATATTATCTCCATAAATATACAAAAAAAGCATATTAGAGAGTAAATGCATCCAACCTGCATGCATAAATGCTGAAGTAATAATTGTGTGGAAGTCACGCATTTCAAAAAATACGCTTGGCTTAACTCCAAATTCGTTTATTAGCATTTGATTAGCAGCACCTGAAAGTGAAAGCTGATAGAAAAAAACTAAGAAGTTTAATGCAATTAAAGACCAGGTTAATAATGGCTTTTGTGATGCTGGATTTTCGTCAGAAATTGGTAGAAATAAAAACATTATTTTACAGGCACTAAAGAGCTTATAAATTGATCGGCTACTGTATCCCAAGTGTAGATCTTTGATGATTCGAAGGTAGTATTTCTATCAACTTGCAATGCTCTTTCAACAGCTGCTTTTAAATCTTTTTTATCAAGCGAACCATTCACACCCTCAAGAACTATATCTTTAGGACCTGTTACGTTAAATCCTGCAATTGGTGTGCCACATGCTAAAGCTTCAATTAAAACTATGCCAAATGTATCTGTCATTGATGGAAAAACAAAGCAAGCTGCATCCCTGTAGTAATCAGCTAGCTCTTTACCTCTTTTAAAACCAACGAATTCGACTTCAGGATACCGCTTAGCATAAGACTTTAAACTAGGTCCTCCACCAACAACAACTTTAGGTAAATCCGATTCCATCTTGAGGAATTCTTCTATATTTTTTTCCACGGCTACTCGCCCAACATATAAAAGGTATTTTTGTTTACCACCTTCAGGACATGGATAAAAAATTTTATTATCGAAGCCTCGTGACCAAAGAACTAAATCTGTAAACCCATCTTCCTCTAATTCTTCTTTGTGGCTTTCAGTGTTTACCAAGGTTTTTGCAGCTGAATTATGAAACCATTTGAGCAGCCCCTTAGTTACATCTAGACCTATTCCAAACCTCTCATAAACATACTCTGGAAACTTTGTATGAATACAAGTTGTATAAGGAATATTATGCTCTAAACAGTAGTGTCTTCCTGTTATTCCTAGCGGCCCCTCTACTGAGACATGCACAAAATCAGGATTAGACTTCTCAATTTTTTTCTTTAGATCCCAAAAATTCCATGCAACAGATATTTCAGGATAATTTGGTAATGGGAATGTATGAAATAAACCCGGATGAATCACGTCAACAACAAAATCCTTTTCTCTGAGCTTATCAACGACTGTGGTCATAGTAGTTACCACACCATTAACTTGTGGTTCCCATGCATCAGTGATGATTAATATTTTGTTCATAGTTCTGAAATTGTATTAATTTTAAAATCTTCTTCAATCTTAATTAGTTTGATAGTACCATCTTGCTCCTCAACTATAGCAGAACAAGATTCGACCCAATCTCCAGTATTCAAATATGAATGGGTTTCGAATTTTAAAATTTCAGGCCTGTGATTATGGCCACATAATAAGCCTTCATAACCACCATCATGGCATTCTTTTTTAACTAAATTTTGAAAACCACTTGCTCCTGACACAATTTTTTTTGTTAAGTTTTTAAGATATTTGGATAATGGCCTGTTTATATAAATAAGTCCGTCATAAATTAAACCTCCTAATTTAGATAGCCATTTTGCATTTGAAGTAACCACATCATATTGATCGCCATGCAAGATTAAAAATTTTCCATATTTTTCTGATATGAAATCATGTTTTTCTTTATGTTCAAATTTATCAAGTATTTCTATTATTTTTTTATGTATATCATCTTTTAGTTTAAGTTTATTTATAAGGGCCTTGTCTCTTAAAGGATCATCATGATTACCGGATATATAAATCACATTTGCACCCTCTTCTTTTTTGGCTTCAAAAATATTCAAGACCCTTTGATGTTCTTCAGGCCAATAAAAATTATCTGCCATTGACCAAAAATCTATAATATCGCCAACGAGATATAAGTTTTCACACTTTACTGATGAAAGAAATGACTCAAGTTTCTCATTTTGACAACCATTAAATCCAAGATGAATATCTGAAAGAAAAATAGATTTGTATTGATTATTATTAGTCATGTAGCATTATTTTAATCTATGTCTTTAAAACAAAAAGAAGAAATTACCATTTGGGCCTTCAAAGATGGAAAAAAGGGCCATGAAAAGCAAGTAGAGGCCCTTATTTCAGAATTTAGCCTGTATAAAAAAATTAATCTTCACCAATTCTCTTCTTGGGAGAATCATAGCTCTGTGCCTGACATAATCCTTGGCGCAGGAAATAATACACATAAACATATACTTACAGCAAAAAAAGATCACCCTAAGGCTAAAACGATTGTATTGATGAAACCTTCTTTGCGACCAACACAATGGTTTGATATTGCCATTGTTCCTGATATGGATACCTATTATTTAGGAAAACCAAAAAACGTAATAACTACTGAAGGTGTTTTATCAAAATATTCTGATCTAGAAACTAAGCCAAAAACCGGATTAATAATAATTGGGGGTAAAAGTCGCCATTATCATTTTCGAAAAAATGTTGTCACACAGCAAATTGAGTGGCTTATAAATGATCTATTCAAAGATTATCAATGGAAAATTACCACTTCACCAAGATCTCCAAATTTAGATATTCCAAAGCATTCAGGCAATGCAGAATTTTTTAGCTGGAAAGATACGAAAGAGGATTGGTTATCAGAACAAATAAAACAATCTGAGATTACTTTTTTAACTCCTGAGAGCGTATCAGTTCTTTATGAAGGCTTATCAACAAATACTAAAGTTTATGTTTTTCATCATGAACATCACACTGATGGTCAGCACGCTACTAAAAGAAATACAAAAGTTACAAGAAATATCGATAAGTTAAAAGATTCCGGTCAAATTGGTTACGTTGATTCAAGCAGATACTTTTTATCTAGATCCATTAAATCTGCAGATCTAGTTCATCCAAAAATTAATGAACCTTTATGCGAGACAAAAAAAGTGGTTCAAAAACTATTAGAAATTTTATGAAAATTCTTCACTTATTTTCTAGTAAAGTATTTGCCGGTCTTGAGAGACATGTTGAGGAACTATCATATGAACAATCCAAAAATAATGAGGTTGTAGTGATTGGCCCAGAAAGATTTAAAAATAGATTTAGAGCCAACTATAAAGCAATTAATACTAATCGATGGCGTTTTTCCCCAATATTATGGTTGGAATTAAGAGATGCCATGGCAAAAATTAATCCTGATATAGTTCATTCCCATGGCCAAAAAATGACAAATATTATTAAAGCTGATTTACATTTCTCAACTATTCATGGAACAAAAAAAAATGTGTCAGCTTTTAAAAAATCTAAATTTATTTTTGGGGCAAGTGCAAAATCTTTAGAACACATATCTCCAAAAAAATCTATGGTTCTTGAAAACTGGGTAGACGAAAATAGATTTAGTAATTTTAAAAAAATATCCCCTGAATATTTTCTATATGTAGGAAGATTCGAACCAGTGAAAAATCCTGAAAGGCTCATTAGAGCCTGGAAACCTGATTATGGAAAATTGTTAATGGTAGGGGATGGTAGCTTAGAAAAAAACTTAAAAACTTTAATACATGATCTTAAATTAGACGATACTATTGAGATGCGACCTGAAACGAATGACGTCGCTTCACTCTTAAGCAAAGCATGTGCTCTTATTATATCTTCTGATAGAGAAGGATCTCCAAAGATTTTATATGAATCTCTATATTGTAATGTTCCTGTTCTATCTACTGATTGTGGGAATATTAGTGAAGTTTTACCAAAAGAATTTATTGCCGATATTAACGATGAATCATTCAAAAAGTTGATAAGCAACTGGACGAGCAATATTGAAGAGCTGACTTCATCACAACAGACCTCCTTTAAAAGAGTTAAGGACAATAACTTGCTTTCAATTCAAGCGAAAAAAGTAAACAAAAAGTATCAAGAATTTCTATCAATAGCATCTAAATAGTAGGAGACTGTTTTTGAGTGCATTAAGTCAGAAGTTAAAAAGACATTTTGTGGAATATTATTGTTTTTACTCAATTTTTTTATTGTCTCAGTTAATAAATCAAAATTATTGAATTCTACCTTCCCTTCAGGAAAACACATATCTAAAACTTCTCCTGGTCCTCCCCTATTCCAGCCTGCTATTTTTTTTCCCATCATTGCAGCTTCTAGAATTGTTCTACCAAATGGTTCGGGCTTTATTGAAAGGTTCAAAACTACATCAGATAGGTAATAAATTTCTCTAATATCTTCCTTAGCGTTATAAAAAAATACTCTATTCTTAAGCCTGTAATCCTCTATAAGTTTTTCGAGGCCTCGCAGATACTTAGGTTTTGCTGATTGATAAGGGCCTACTATTAATCCTGAAAATTCATCGGGCAAATCAGA
>CEPW01084065.1_pt1 | contig 16686 bp, 7 predicted proteins | sample 356211 | NCBI WGS metagenome assembly CEPW01 (sample SAMEA2620021, study PRJEB7988) | marine metagenome | biome: marine biome (ENVO:00000447); feature: deep chlorophyll maximum layer (ENVO:xxxxxxxx); material: "saline water (ENVO:00002010), including plankton (ENVO:xxxxxxxx)" | depth 25 m
AAAAATCCCACTGTTTTAGTGGGATGGGAAATGTCTGAAATTTTTCGTGGGATGAATCAGACCGACCCCCGCGCTTGGGGGCTCTGGACCCAGGGTTTGGGCAGGTCTCGGATTTCTATGTGCAAACAGTATCGCGTCGTTTTCGTCGCTCGGTGGGCGCGCGCGCGAGCCGAGCCTCGGTTCGTGTTCCGCCTTTGACGTCACATCTCGTCGCGCGTCGTCCCGCGACGCCCGGTCTCGGCGGTCATGGAGCTTCTGATGGAGTTCGACGAGCCCGCGTACCGAGGCGCGGACGCGTACGGCGCGCGCGACGACGGTGTGGGGTCGTCGAACGATGGGACATCCGACACCGTTGAGGCGATGCGCGAGGCGCTGTCGAGCGCGCGTGAGGACGCGGAGGCGATCGTGACGCGGGCGCTGGAGGAGGCGTTGGATGATGAAGATACGTTTCGAGCGATGCGCGCGTACGTGAGCTCGGACGTGGACGAGGATGCGCTCGCGATGGTGGTGATTAAGTTGTTAGAGCTTGTCGGTGGCGAAGCCACAGAGGCGGGCATAGAGGGAGAGGAAGAGGACGAAGGACGACGAGGAGGGGAAGAAGAGAACGAAGAGAAGCGCGGAATGGACGCCACGATGGCCAGGTGTGATGCGAGATACGTAAAACTCGCCGTTGAGCTCGCGACAGTGATGCAAGAGACAAAGTTTGGACCGAGTCATCGAGGAGCGCTCCTGCGAGGCGTTCGACACGTGTTGCGCTCGTACATGGGGAACTGTCACGAAGGGTGCGATCTTGGAGTCGTTCGGGCCTTGATCGAAGCGATGGACGCGTTGCTGAGAAGCAATGAGAATGGAAGGGCGGATAATGACGTCAAACTCGTCGCCGAATGCGTGAGACACGCCGCTGGATTTTCCATGTCACCGCTCGACTTCAAATTGTGGTTGGAAATCGCATCAACGAGCGCACCTGATGCGAAAAGTTTCATTTTAGATCAATTGAACATGACTCTGCAAACGAGATTTAGCAAAGGACCTAGGGAGGTGTTTCTCTTGGACGGGGAGAGTAGCGGGATTTTGGGCTCTGCCCAAGCGAAATGGCCATTCACAGAAGGTTTGGCGTTCGTGACTTGGATGTACTTGGAAAGCATTTCTGCGTCGGAATCTACGGCAGCTTCTGCCGCATCTTACGCAGCAGCGGCTTCGGCTTCCCAACTTCCGGAGGCTTCCCCATTCACAGCCGCCGCCGTCGCAGCCGCCGCGGCCGGTAAGGCGGAGGTCCACATGCCTCGTCTGTTTAGTTTTCTTTCCGCGGAAGGCCAAGGAGTCGAATGCTATTTCCACGATAACTTTCTGATTCTCGAAACGAGCGGGATCAAAGAGTCTAGAATGACGTTGCCATTCTCGCACAAGTTTCCATTGAAGAGATGGTTCTGCGTAGGAATCGAGCATAAACCTGCGAGTGTTCGCACGGGGAAAGCCGAGACGCGTCTCTACGTGAATGGCATCTGTGTTGAAACTCACAAATTTGACTTGCCGAGAATGAATAAACCGCTTGGTTTCTGCTGTATCGGTACGAACCCACCCGCAGCCATGGCTGGGTTACAACGCAAGCGGCGTCAATGCGCGCTGTTTGGAAGTCTTGGCCCCGTCTACATTTTCAAACAAGCGTTAGGAGGTCACGCGATGAAGGCACTCGCTGCCAGAGGTGGATCCCACGTTCCTAGATTTTCATCTTTGAATGAAGAAAACCCGAATAAAGATGCCGATGAGAATGTCGATGACATGTTAGATAGAGTTCTGTCACCGACTGTGCTTCAAGTTCTTCATCCACGCATGGCCAGTAAGAACTACGTGCTAGACATTTCTCCTGCTGGGATGACGGTGGAATCCAGGGCGGCGCTGTTGGGAGGCACAAAATTTGTGAGGCGACATTTGATGCGAGATTCGATTTGGTCATTGGGCAGGAGTGGACCTGGGGTCATGCTCCCCTTCATTTGTCCGCTGATCGGATCGAAAAATCTCGAGCCTGAGAGCTCCGAGTCTCGTGAAGATTTTGCCAGTGCCGGACTTTCCATTCGTTCGGTGATCGGTATAATCGCCGGTGCATGTGAGAAGCACACTCCTAATCTGCAAGCTCTTAAAACAAACGATATTCCAGATTTGCTAGCTCACGTCTTACCTTTTGGTTTGGATGCATTGAGACAACAATTCTCTGGAAATAGTCTCGAGGATGAAGAAGAGGCGGTGGTTGACGCGGTAGAGTACCTTCTGTCGGTGAGCGAGACAGATGAAGAGCTCTCAAAGAAAATCTGTCTAGCATTAGTATTGGATTTCAAACCATGGAACGGTTGCGGATCGCGAGCGGTACACCGTCTTTTGAGCATTTCATCTTCGCTCTGTAACACCAAGGCTGGTTTGATGCAAGAAGTTTCAGCGTTGCAACTCTTACTTGATAACGCACGTCGCTGGCTGTCTCCTACGACGTCTATAATGGGAGGAATACTTCACAACAACTCTGCGAAATCCGTCATGGATGACAAAGGAGATTTGAGAATTTCGGAACAGGAGTCGTTGCTGTTGATGGATGATTTGTTGGTCTCAGTCAACTTGCTCACCAACACAAATGATCACATGGATTCAAAAGTTGACATAATCGTTGGATTTTTAGCGGAGTGTCCTTGTCCGCACATGCTTGCGGCGACCGTGAAACTCGTGCATTCCATAATCGTTTCACCAAACGTCGCCCGATCGAATGACTTTTTGTTCACCTTTGTTTCCAAGGGAGGCGTGGAAGTCTGCATGGGTCTCATCCGCGCGCTAGCTCTCAGAGGTGACTTTCATCACGAACTGAAGGGAGTTCAACGCTTGTTCGCTTCGTGCATCAGACTCTTTGGCTATATGTTGGAGACGGGATGCGTGAGCGCGAATAAGACCACGGAGGTTGGCGGTAGTAAGAAGGTGACAAAGGGAAGCATTGAGCGAGCGGTTCGATACGCTTTCAAGAGGGGATCGGACGCGTTGCTCACTACAGAAGTGTACGAGGCGATATTTGAGTCTTCAATTTCGATCGATTTGAGCAACATCAACATGACTGAACCAGCGCGGCTCATCAGTGGTGGTATGCTCGGATCGATGCTCTCAGCTCTGTCGGATTGTGAAGAGAGCATTTCGAGCCGAGCGTTGAATGATGTCATGCTTCTTGCGTGCGCATACGCAGATAATCGTAACATGATTCTATCTCTGCCGGAATTTCCGGACTGGCTCGTGAAAATACTCGTGTATTCTACAGACATTGGAGTGAAGAACACTGCGAACGATCTCCTACTCATTCTGCTGCAACACTCTATGAGATTGCAAGATGGTTGGCGCGTTCTCGAGACGGTGATTGAATCTATGAAAAATGTATCAAAGAATGACTCAAAGAAGATGATTCATGTACAGGAAACGATTTTCCAAGGTTTGGCGGGATTCATGATCAGTGAATTGAAGGGTATCAGCGTATCAGATGGTAATCAATCAAAGAAATCTCGAGAGACTTTTGATGCAAATCGCACCGCGACTCGACAAAATGTCATAGCATTGTTGCACATGGCTGAAGAGCATCTGAGATTGAGTAGCGGTGATGTTCTATCGAACGTCGACGACTCATACGATCTTATGAACGTCTCAAACGCACTCGCTTGCTACGGTTCACATGCCGCGGATTCAGCAAGCGGATGGATAAATCGAAATCGTGCCATCGATGGTCTCGCCAGCGTGAATTCGTCAGCGTCAGATGGTCCGAACAAAGCTCTGGAGTTGCTGCGCTTGACGCATCAAATAATTAGTTTCATGGTCGGTACTCAATGCACTGGTGCAAGATCAAATCTTTCCTTACTCAAAGATGACGAGTTGGTACACCTTTTCCTCAGGCTCACGTTGGCTTATTTCCGCGAGGAGAACCTTCCCGCTGAGCAGGAGAGCCCAGATAACGATGTGCCGTTGATGCCAGCACACATCGTGAACACACTGTCGTCACTGACATCAGGGAACTCTTCCATCTCTGATGCCATCGTGTTTGAGTCAAAACAGCTCTGGGGCGCGTCTCAATCAAGCGAAAGCGGGAGAAACATCGCAGTTTTACACAACTTGCTGGCCCCATTCTTACAAGCGGCGTCAGTGCGTCACGTAGCTAATCTTGCGCCCGGTGCTATCGCCCTGCTCTTGGATGAAGTTTGGATCCACCAAAAGTTGAAAAAACGCAATACGGGCCTCTTAAGACCCATAGTCACTTATTTGATAGCTTTGACTGCTCGTTGGCGCGCAGTCATTGTCGATGAAGGCAAGGATGATATTTCTCCGAAATTGCGTTCGCTCGCTTTGAGCCCGCTGAATGTTCTGACCGGAAAGTTGTGCTCTAAAGAGTGGCTGAACATTCTCATGGCACCAGTCATCAAGGAAACTCTCGTCTGCATCGCGAACTCGACGCAATTGGTCCAATTGCAATCAAGAAATGACGTCATTGCTGCAAGAGGTCCGGGCGCCACGGAGTCGAGAATGAGCGCTCAGAGGGCTGTTCAGCAAACAGGATCAGAGAATTTTGACAAATTCGTAAAGGTATGGGAAGGTGAATACACGAATATTTCGATGTCTTCAAAATGGTTAGCTGCGCTCTCGAAGGAAGCTTCGCGACGGACTCTGTCAATCGCCGCTGAAGGCGCGAGAACCAAAGATGTCACCAAAATTTGGGAAGCGTACGCGAGGGATCTACAAGTGAGCAATACCCTCATGGCGAAGATTAGAGAAGAAGGGGAAAGTGCACGTCTTGGAATCGACGCCTGTGAAAGTGGACGACGCAGAAGATACTGTCTTTCTCGTGTTACAAGGATTCCATCCCAGCGCTTATCACATCTTGCACCCGTTGATTCGGCAGCCATGGAGATAAAATTGCCAGTTCGAAAGGAAGATGACGCCTCGGATGATGAAGACGTATTACCATTAAGTCCACAACGTTCGATAAATCAGGAAGAGGTCAGCGAAGTGATGGCTGCAACTGCTGCTCTAGCTGTTGCTGCAAATCGCGGTGAAATTAAAAAATTTCATCATGAATGTTCTGCGACCACTGTCACTCCGCTGGACGTGTGTGAGGGGATATTTCAGATTTCCGACACGGATATGATATTCAAAACGATAGATAAATCACGTACTTGGTCTTGGCCCCTGGAAAATCTTCACCAGGTGCAGAGCCGACGATATTTGCTACGAAGAAGTGCTCTGGAATTCTTCATGCTTGATCGAATGACATACTTCATTGATTTTGGAAGTGCAGAGCAGCGTCGCCAAGTTTTCAGGGTCTTGATCAAACTCAAACCGAAGAACTTTGTGCCTCTTTATCTAGAGACGAGCAAACCGGAAGCTTTGCTTCGCAAGAGCGACATTACTTCGCGTTGGATCAGACGTGAAATTTCAAATTTTGATTACCTGATGGCGCTGAACACACTTGCGGGAAGAAGTTATCAGGATATAACGCAATACCCGGTCTTCCCATGGGTCATCACCGATTACACGTCGGAAACGCTAGATTTGAGCGATCCGAAAGTTTACCGTGATCTGAAAAAGCCGGTGGGAGCGCTGAATCCAGATCGACTTGAGAGAATCAAGGAACGTTATTCCTTCTTTGATGATCCCGAAATTCCAAAATTCCATTATGGGAGCCATTACAGCTCATCCGGTACCGTCCTCTTCTATCTCTTGCGAATTGATCCTTTCACAACGCTAGCGTACGAGTTACAAGGTGGCAAGTTCGATCACGCAGATAGACTTTTCCATGACGTCGCGTCGACGTGGAAGAGCTGTTACAACGACATGAGTGACGTCAAAGAACTTGTGCCCGAGTTCTTTTACCTTCCCGAAATGTTTAAAAATGTCAACAATATTGATTTCGGATCGACGCAATCTGGGGAGAAAGTCGATACCGTTATACTTCCGCCGTGGGCAAAGTCCCCAGAAGATTTCGTCATGAAACAGCGGGAGGCTCTTGAAAGCGATTACGTGAGCAAGAACCTCCACCATTGGATCGATCTCATATTTGGATACAAACAGCGTGGAAAAGCCGCCGAGTCGGCGTGTAACGTATTCTACTACATGACATACGAAGGTGCGGTCGATGTTGAGGCTATTCAGGATCCCACTCTTCTCAAGGCGACACAGGATCAAATCGCGTGCTTTGGACAAACGCCGTCACAACTTCTCACGATACCCCATCCAGCGAGGCAGAGAGTAGCCGACTCCATCATTGGATGCCATTGGTTGATTGAGAATAGGCAAAACGTCCTCGAGTATCCGCTCCCTATCCCAAGTTACGACGACAATCAAATTACTTTCATGAGTGTGCTGAGCACTGGACAATTGATTGTTCTCTCTCCAAACTTGAACATGAAGATGCACCGCTTCATGCCAGGAGTTCCGAGCGGTTCTGGTTTGCCGTTTACATTTCAACCCGCTAAGGAACAAAGCACTTTGGGATCATTGATGGGTACAATTCGCCGAAGAGCCGGGTTCAATGACGCCAAAGAAACTGCGAAACTCAGTGCAAAACTCGATCCAAATGCGCTCAAGCTGAGTTGTGCGCTTCCCTGCGTCTCTCTGCCAGGAGGTAATCACGTCATTCTCGCCGGCCATGCGGATAATTCAATCAAGGTATTTAACTGCAATAACGGCTCTATCGAAAGCAGTGAAGTGGGCCATCGAGCGCCGGTGATATCCCTCTCAATTTCCACAGACGGGCGAGTGCTCGCAACTGGCTGCGCTGACGGATCGATTGGAATCTGGCTGATAAAGTTACCCACTGAAAAGGTCACGATTGGAGAAAATCTGAGAGAAACAATCGCACCAATTATTCGAGTTGACGTGAATTCCATCTTCAACGAAGGATCAACCGTCGCAAACGTCATCGATCCAAAGGTAGAAGATGGCCCCACGACCAAGATGTCGCTACTCGGTCCAATTAGCTTGCTGAAAGGACACGGAGAATCGATTTCATCGCTTGAAGTGAATACGAATTTAGATTTACTCGTCGCGGTTAGTCCGTCGGCCGGTACCTCGTTCTATTCTGTCATGAAGGGCACGATGAACAGAGTCATTCCCGAGCTTCGCGGTTCACTCTGTGCCATCTCAGACGAAGGTTTCATCGCAGTTTGGGAAGAGTCTACGAACGCGCTCAAAGTGGCTTCAATCAACGGGACCATCATCTCTTTGACATCTCTCGTTGACATCTCCCCGGATTTGACGTGTTTGCTCGTTTCGAGAGATGGATATCACTTACTGGTGGGTTCAGTCGCAAAAGAAGGTAAAGTGACTGTGGCAATCTTTGAGTTGCTGTCGCTCGAGCTCCTCACGAGCTGGCATCTGAATTCAGACTCTGATATCAGTCACATGTCACTGACCGCCGAGAACACCAACTTACTCGTGGCGACGCGTGAAGGGAGTCTGACGGTGATCACGAACCCAGAGCTTGCGGTGAGAAGTTTAGAGAACATGCTTCAGGCGGGATGGTCGTCTGTTGTGTGATACGTGATGTAGAAATTAGAGAAAGTAGTAGTGTTTTAGTACAACATTAATTACGGAATTACGCAGCGAGCGAGCCAAAACCCTTCTGCCCCGGTAAGATGACGCTTTCGTGAATCGCGAGCGCGAAAGCTTGCGCAATCTTTGGATCCGCGTGAGTCAGCTCGAGGAAACCATCGGTATGGCTGATTTCATTCCAGTGCTGTTGACCCATCTTCACCGCCGTGGCCCACAGTGGCGCATTGCGAGACGTGTACGCCACTTTCGCCGCCTCTGCGACGATCTGCAAGTTGAGTTCTTTCTTCATACGATTGACGCAGTAGCCCGGTAAACCGTCGATTTTCAACCGCTTGGCGAGTTGGAATAAATCTGCCAACATATCCACCGAAGGATGGACTGGAATTTGATAAATCCAGCGCAATGCAGCTAAAAGCACAGGGACACTCGTATCCGTTATGACGATTTTCTTCATGGCGTCTTGTTCCGGCGCAACCATTCGACGCACAGTGAACAAGACGACGACGGCAAACCAGTGGAGAGCTCTTATAATGAGCGACAGGGGGAATCCGATTATGGGATAATAATTTCTCACGATTCGCACGACGTCTGGAGGATTTTCAAGGGCGCTCGCGACCGCCGATTGATCCATGACGTCGTTGAGGAATTTTGATCCCTCGCGCAAAATGTCCGAGTGCGCGAAAATTTTGCAGTCGTCGACGATGAACTCGATATCGCCCGGGTCGTGGGACCCCTTCGTCGGTATGTGAAAAGAGCCACCGAAGGTTCCACCCTTGGTACCGTACACGCCCTTTTCGTTCAACTGCTCGAGGATGCCCTTCTCGAGAACCGTGGAAGCAACTTCATCTTCCATGGCTTTCTCAGCTCCCTTGTCGACTTCAGAATCACTTTCAGATTCTCGAAGTTCCGCGTGCTTGCTGGGAGTGTACGTCTCATCCACGTCATCTTCGCCGAGAGGAAATGGAAGGTATGCCTCGAGATTAATAGCTATGCACACGCTCGTCTCTTCCGGGGTCCCTCGGACGTTCCGATCGCGCGATCCGTGCAAGATGACTAAAGCGCCATCGACGCACGCGCCGGCGTGGCTCGATCTCGGGTCGGTGTCAGAATCGGGATTCAACCGCGCCCATTCCGCCGTGGGGAAGTGAAACACGTACGTATCGCCTAAGATTCCGTCTTTCAACAACACACGACCTCCGTGAATGATCCAGTTTGCGCCGACGACGCAGGATAGGAACGAAGTCCGCGGCGTCGGTACTTGGCCGGCGCGAGCAACCATTGTCCAGCGTGGAGTGCCTTGCGCGGAAAGTTGAAGCACCCAAACGACCATCTCGATGGACGTTTCACTCGGGCTCAAAATGTAAAGCACCGAATTTCGCGCCGCCATCGCGCAAGCGTCACCGCCCACCGGATGTTTCCACTGCGTATCGATGGTGAGCCACTCCGAATCGTTCAAGTCAAACCCATACAGGTCGTTGTATATCACCACGTCTTGACCCGGTTGCACATCCTTACCACCGAAAACAAACAACACGTTATCCGAAATGCACATGCAGTGTCCAGTTCTGGAGGACGGAGGATCCCCTATCACGTCCACCATCGTCCACGTGCACGCTACGAAATCAAAGACCCAGAGATCGTTGAGACAACCGAATTGTCCTTGACCACCGAACACGTAGAGCAAATCTCCGTGCACCACAGCGGTGTGACCGTATCGGCCGGGAGGAACGCCCACCTCTTTGTCCGTCGCGGTTGCCGGGACTTCGTAACACGCTCCGCGTCCGCTCCATCTGTACACGCTCGTCACGAATTCGCCCTCGTGCGTCAACCCGCCGTACGTGTACACCTCGTCTTCCCACACGAACGCCGCCGAGCCAACGAAATATCCCTCGGTCTCTTCCTCTTCGGCGTCGAATCCGCGTTCGCTCGCGTCCACGCCCACGTCGTCGACCTCCACCTCCTCTTCTCCGAATTCATTCGTAATAATCCGTCTGGACGTCGTCACCACTCGCTCCTCGCCGTCCCTTCGCCGCTCCATCTTCGTCTCCACCGTCTCCACGCGTCGTTCGCTCACCACTCGCGACTCGTCCTCGCCGAACTCGCCCTCGCCCTCGTTCAAGAGCGCGTCCGCGAGCGCGTTCAAAAACTCCGCTCTCGATTGCTTGGGCCCGATCCCTTTCGACTTGGCGAGCTCGCTCAGCTGCTTGGTCGTCATCGAGGCCAGGGGCACGCCGTTGTACTCCATCTTTACGTCCTCACCGCGCGGTCGCGCGCTCCCGACGCTGGCGCGCAGTGACGCCGAGACGCGATTTCGTTCCCATTTTCGCTCCCTCGACCGCTCGGCGATCGACCGACGCGTGAACACCCATCGTCATCGTGGAAATCAGGAAAACGTCGACGACAGAGCGCGACTCGTGCGTCGAGGCGTCGATCGAGAGCGCGCGAGAGCGAGAAGAGCGCGTGCGAAGAGCGCTCGCGTCGGTCGGCTCGCGGTCGCGCGTGCGATGGAGCGCGAACGGGGCGGCGAACGGGAGCCTCTGGTGCGAGGACGCGCGGGAGCGAACGATGGGGACGTCGAGTCTGGACGATGGACGGCGGTGGGGAGGTGGAAGTGGACGCGCACGGCGCGGTACGCGATCGCGTTCGTCGTGTTGTCGCTGTGCGCGGGGGCGTTGGTGGCGAATCTGTCGAATCAAACGGTGGCGGGGGATGGATTCTCCGCGAGGCTGGTGAGACGTGCTCGCGTCGCCTTGTTTAGTTCGGTGAGAAAGGATGGCGACGCGGTGCGAGAGTTGCAGGCACCGCAAGTGCTCGGGGACTTCTGTCGGGCGCTCGGGACGGAGGGGGCGTGCGAGGAGATTCAAGCGGCGCGAGCGGGACTCGGGGCGGTGGATGAGGAAGCGTTTCAGTCACTGGTGTCGCAAGCGCGCGCCGTGCGAGACGATGCGAGCGGCGACAGCGCCGCGTTTCTAGGAGCGTACGACGGAATAATGACGCAAATCGTCACCGAACCGCGAGCGTTTGCGAAATACGGCACGGAGTGGTCGACGGCTGGGTTGGGTTTTGAAGGTAGCGCGGAACTGGGCGCGCAAATCGAGGCGAAGAAGTTGAGCTCTTTCGTCGTGGATGTTCTTCCGTTGCTTAGAAAGTATCCAACCTGGGATATGTCGGACACAAACACCATTCGCTATCTCACGCGACACATAAATGAGGCGAAGCATCTGCGCAGCGACGTCCCAGTGTTGAAGGACGAGGCGCAACTTTCCGCCACAATCGAGGACCAAACTCACGGCTCAGGGGTGCTGCCACCGAAAGATCCGACGCGAGATGTGCAACTCTCAGCGTTTGCAGCGAATAATCAAGTTCATAGCGTCTACAATCCCAGCCATAAGATGCCGGCGCTCGGAGCGGTGTATCTGAATGCGGAGAAGAATGGGTTGCCAAAGAGCTTTGATGCAAGGGAGGCATTTCCAAAGTGCGCTAGAATTTTAGGGACAGTGAGAGATCAAGGCAAGTGTGGATCTTGCTGGGCCGTTGCGGCGACTGAAATGATGAATGATCGCCTCTGCGTTGGGAGTGAGGGAAACAACACGGCTGAACTCTCACCGCAGTACCCGCTTTCGTGCTACGATAGTGGTTACGGCTGCGACGGGGGTGATGTCCTGGACACATTAGACCTGGCTGTGACAAAGGGTATTCCTTACGGTGGAATGCTCGACTCACAGGCGTGCTTACCCTACGAGTTCCCCTCCTGCAACCACCCGTGCATGGTTCCCGGCACTAAACCGCAAAGGTGTCCGACCACGTGCGCGAACGGTTCCCCGATTTCGTTCGTCTACCCGAAGTCAAAGCCGTACACGTGTCCGAGAGGAGATGTGCCGTGCATCGCAAAAGAGATTCAGCGCTACGGTTCTGTCGCCGTGACGTTCGGGCCCGTTCATCCTGACTTCTACTACCACAAGCAAGGAGTGTACAAGGTGCCCGCCGACGCGGGCAGAGGGTTGGGACAGCACGCGACGAAACTCATCGGCTGGGGGGTCACCGAAGGCGGTGAGCACTACTGGTTGATGGTCAACTCGTGGAACAATTGGGGAGAGCAAGGCGTCGGTCGAGTGCGCATGGGCGAGATGCAAATCGAGTCGGGCATCGCGGCTGTGGCAATGTGAGTGCGGACACGAGTTTTAATGATGTTTAGCTAATATTCAAAGAAGATCACGTTCTAAAACGTTCATCAACCTTCCCTAAAAACGCTTAGTGCGCAACGAAAGCCTTGCCCGCCTTGGAACCGCTCGGGATCACCTTGAGGGTGTTGAAACGAACAGTCTTGGACAACGGGCGGCACTGGCCGACGACAACCTTGTCGCCTTCGTTGCATCGGAAGCACGGGGAGATGTGCGCGGAGATGTTCGTGTGACGCTTTTCGTAACGCTGGTACTTCTTAATGAAGTGCAAGTAATCCATGCGCATAACGATGGTGCGGTTCATCTTCGTCGACTTGACAACGCCGGTCAAAATGCGACCTCGGATGGACACGTTACCCGTGAACGGGCACTTCTTGTCGATGTAGGTGCCTGCAAAGTGAAAAAAAGTCACGGTCAGTATGTTTATCACACTTCCACACTCGCCATCTTCCCAGAAAGCGCCCACCCTGCGCCCGCGCCGCTCCTCGGCGGTTTCGCGGCGGCGAGTCCAAGCCCTAAATCTTCCAAAACCAGTCATGCTCGAATCGCGCGTTCCGTCGTACGTACCTTCGATCGCCTCACGCGGGGTCTTGAAACCGAGACCAATGTTCTTGTAGTATCGGTTACCGCCCTTACCCGGCGCCTTCTTCTTCTGACCCGCATATCTAACGTTCGCGAAAACACCGTCGGAGTCAGTCTCGGCGGCTCTCTCGTCGCGATCGCCCACTCGAACGATCTCTTCACCCCGAGCGTCGACGCGAACCGCATCGCGACCGACGCGCGTGCGATACGAGTCACAACAAACTATAACGCACCTAACGTTCACTCCGAGTTGCTTCTGGAACGCCTTCTCATGCTGTGGATGCGAAAACGCGATGCTCGCTCGTCAGCGTCTAGGTTCATAGGGTCCGCGGGCGCACATCTCTCCGTCCCATCGCGCCTCGCGCCGTCCGCGTCCGCCGTCGATCGCGCCCTCGCGCGTCCTCGACTCTTTCCCTCGCGTCTCTCGTCCATCGCGTCGCGTCGATACGCACTTGTTCGGCCGCCATCGCGCTCGACTGCGTCTGAAAGAGGCGCCCGGCGACACCGCGCGCGCCGAGGTCGTCCCGTCGCATCCGAGCTCGATTCCACGCGTCCGGTCTGGATCCACCCCCCACGCACGTGCATTTTTGGACCGGGTTCACCGTACTCGAGTATCTTTGAATGCGATGAATGAATGAGAAAGACCCTTACGAAAAACACTTCGCCGATCGGGATGTCTTCGAAGAGTCCTGATCGGTCGATAGCCCCCCTCCTAAGGGCCCTGAGGGCTACAGCGGCCGTCACTCCCGCGCGCGATGACGATGACGATGACGGCGACGATGACGACGATGACGACGACGACGACGCTCGCGGTGCGCGCGCGCGCGAACGGTGCGCGAGGTGCCTCCGCGGTGACGCGTGCGACCGTGCCGCGACCGTGCGTGGAGTCCGCGATGACGCGCGATGATGATGAGAACACCGACGGCGGACGCGTCCACGCGGCGTGCGAGGCGCGCGTGTGCGACATGGCCAAGGCGAAGTGCGTGCACCCGGCGAGACCGGTGGCCAAGGCGTGCGGTCATTGCCCGCGACGTAAGTAAGGGTGGAACGATTTGATTGACTTGATGGATTCTTTGATTACTCGCGCGGGGGTCGAGACGGCGGAGAGGGCGGGGACGCGTCTGTGTGACGTCGCGAATAGAACGCTCCGTTGTAATGATTGACTCGTGCGAATGCATACTCGAGATGAACGTCGTCTCGTCATCGTTTCTCGTGGCGCACGCGCGATACGCCCAGATAGAAGGTGAACAAGTAGACGGGGACGGAGAGGGAGGCGTACAAGAGCGAGCTCCAGCGGTTTCTCGACTCGAGCGAAAACGTTCGTAACACGGATTCGCCCGTGATGGGATCGCACTCGTTCTGATTCGCGGCAAACATGCGAAGTAATTGCACGGAGGACTCCGGAAGCGAGAGTTGATCGACTAAATCGTCCAAACCGCCCGTCGTTGAGTCGCAGTGATCGAAAAACTGTCTCCCTTGATACTCGTTCACCATCAGCGCGCTCCAGACCCATTGAATGAAGCTCACGGTGTACAGCCACTTCCACATGTCGTGAATCGTTTTCGCTCGTATGAAGAATCCACCGACGAGCATGTTCAGCGTGGCGATGATTGGAAGAAGGCTCGCAGGCCCGATTTCGCCCGGTATAGCCGCCGAAATTGTACAACCGATGAGTTGCGCAATGGTAAAGTTTATGAAACTTGTCAGGACGAAGAAACAAAAGGCTGAGAAAGACGGGTTAAAGCCGACGCACCAATAGAGGATGGCACTGAATGCGATGCTCGCGAGCATCGTCATCGGTAACTCTGCGATTATCTTTGAAGCAACGTAGTTGCCGGGCCGATAAAACGAGTCGTGAAACTCTCGCGTGTACACCTCTCGTTCCATTTTCACCTCCTCCGTGTGCACCTGAGCCATGAACGACGGTAAAATACACGCGATGAATGCGATACCGTTTAAATTTAAGATACCAGACGGCGCTCGATCTTGTTGATAGAAAAACAGACTCAGCAAACCGGCGAGAATCATATACAGGCCACATCTCGTAAACCAAAACACCGCATAACGCCACTTGGGCCCATCTTTGAACTTGATCATGATCCATAGCTCTGTCAGTGGTCCGTGCGCGTACGGCGAGTCTTTGCCCGGTTCATTGTTGATGGTGACGGCGTTCATGGGTAATTTGAGCAGCGCGATTTCCTCAACCTCTTTGATGTTCTCACTGCACAGAGAAGACTTTGCGTAGTAGCTCGTACACGCCTCACTCGACTGCGACACGGTATCGATGAGAAATTCTGTGATGTTGAAGCCAGCCTCGTACGTGAATCCTTGAGTGGCGAAAAATTCCATCGGATGATGTCCTGCGTTTCCAAAATATGTGAGCTCTCCTCCCGAGAGCAAGATGAGCTTATTGAAGGTTTGGTACACGTGCATGCTAGGCTGATGAATAGTGAGTAATAACGTACGACCATCCTCGGCTTGAAGACGAGAGAGACACTTGATGACATCGGCAGCCATGGTGGAGTCGAGTCCGCTCGTTGGCTCGTCCAGAAACATTGCGCGCGGGTTGCAAGCGCAAAGCGACGACGCCACCGCGAGCCTCTTCAATTCTCCACCGCTGATGCCTCGAATGATGTGCGAACCTACGAGCGTGTCTCGACACTTATCGAGATTCATTTGATCTATGACGTGCTCGATTCGTTCCATCTTACTGGCGACATCCGCGGCCGACATGCCCGGAAGCTTGATCATTGCCGCGAACAAGATCGTCTCATACACCGTCGCGCCTCCGAAGAACGCCTCAATCTGCGGTACGTACGCCGTGTACTTTTTCACGGTATCGAGAGACGGTTGCACGCCGTCAAACAAAATTTTACCTGCCATGACGCCCTCCGTTTTCCTCATGGAAATGCAATCCAAAAGACTCGTCTTTCCCGCGCCGGACGGCCCCATGATGGCGGCCATCTCACCCGCGGAGATGACTCCGGTGATACTTTTCAAGATGACCTTCGTGCTCGAGCCGTTTCCGAGCTTGATTTCGTTCCCCACGCCATCCAGCGCGATGGTCAGACCATTTCTGCCTCGAGCAGGACCAGCTCCCATCATGGACGCATTCGACGCGTCTTCAGAGCGCGCAGCGGTCTCGACATCATCAAGCGACTCGCCCGCGACGGCATCGTGAAACGAAGTGTTCTCTCCGCGTTTTCGAATTCGAGATTGATTCGCACCCATGGTGCACGGGCGCTCGAATGTCGTCTGTCTCGGGATGTGACGAGACTGTGTCGGCGCCGCCTTGAAATCGTCAACGCATCGATTGTCTGATATGTGAGTATGTTACATACAGGAAGAGCTATAAATCTATCGTTCGCACGTTGTGCCGACGCGTCGATGCGAGCGCATCCGATTGCCGATGCTCATCGCTGACGTTCTTGCTTCCATTTGAAGAAGGATGTCTTGGAACCGTCAGGGTTGGTCTTTATGATTTTCACCTTGTGTCCCTTTGAGTGCGAGATAATCTTCTGCATCGCCATTTCACCGCTCATATCCTTGAGCTTTTTCGCGCGCTCGTCGTAAGCCGTGTACGTCTTGTACGCGCCCTTTTGCATGCGTGCGAGCTTCTTCATGGAAATCGCGGGCCTTAACGCGGCGTCGCCACTCGGTTCGGTGCCATTGTCTGACTGCAGGCCCACCACCGCGTCCTCATCCTCGAGCTGCGATCGCCGCGGACGATTAAAGGTTCGATTCACCAGTTCAGGCTCGGTATCAAAGTGCTCCGCCGCGTTAAACTTCTTCGCCTCTTCCTCTGTATCGACGAAGATGGTGTGTTTGCGCTTCACCGGGACGCCGATGCCGTGTAAATTCTTCTTCATCTTCTCCACCTTCTTCTCCTCCATCGCCGCCTTCATCTGCACGTACTTGACATCTTGCGTCTTCATCACCCTCAGCTCCTCCTCCGTGTACTTATTCTGTTCCGTGCTCCTCGCCACGTGCACGCCGTCCTCCGTCTTTGCCCGCTGCATGGCAAAGTAAAACTCATCTGGGTTCCTGTACGCCGCCTTTCGCTTCAGCGCGTTCAGCGCGTCCTCCTTTTTGTGAAAATCCTTCGCCCGAAGGACGTAATCCTTCTTCTTCTCCAGCAATCCATACCTCCGACGCTCGCTCGGCTGCGAACGCTCCTTGTGCGTCTTGCGCTTCACCGCGTTCCGAAGCGCGCTCGACATGATGATTGACGGCGTTCGCTCGCCTCGACCGAGCGCGCGGACTCACGCTCGACCTCGCGACACGCGCGCGCGTCTCTTCTCTTCGTTCTCGCTCGCGCGCTCGCCCTCGAGACGCGCGTCGTGCGCGTCGCCGTCGGGATGTG
>CEPW01130222.1_pt1 | contig 16622 bp, 18 predicted proteins | sample 356211 | NCBI WGS metagenome assembly CEPW01 (sample SAMEA2620021, study PRJEB7988) | marine metagenome | biome: marine biome (ENVO:00000447); feature: deep chlorophyll maximum layer (ENVO:xxxxxxxx); material: "saline water (ENVO:00002010), including plankton (ENVO:xxxxxxxx)" | depth 25 m
AGGTGGGCTTTTACAGCGTTGGTCTCTATCCAGCCTCTCTGGCGTACAACTGCGCCATGCAAAACCAGGCTGGACGCCTGATGCTCGCTGCCCGGCCCGGACGCGATCTGCTCGGGGCGTTTTCAAAAGAAGCGATCGCCAACATGGACGCTGGCCACGTGGCAACGGTGCGCAGCACAGGGACGCATGTCTCCTCCACCGAACAACGCCCCAATACCCTCCGGGATCTCATCCTTGAATGTGAACTGGTGGTGCTGAGTGCCAACAGCAACCACATTGAGGAGGATCTTCTCGAGGCCTGCCGGCTGCGGGAGGAGTTAGGCCGTGAGCAGGTTGTTCTGGCTTGTTTGTCGGGATCGTTCAGCCACGATCCAATTACCAACAACGCCTATGTGCTGTGTGAGCAAGAACCCAACCTGGCGTTCTTCTCAGGGTTTCACCGGCATGGAGCCCTGAGAAATCCATTCGACAGTTTCACCGCGAATTTCTGCCACCCCAATGCACTCACCGCGATGCTCGGTGCGCAGCTGCTGGATTGTCTGTCCCCGAACATTCAAGTGTCGCCAGGTGTCCACAACGTTGAGGGGCAGTACATCAAGGCCGCGAAGAACATGGCTTCGGTGTTTGCTGGTTTTGGGTATGCCTTTCATCAAGACAACCCGGGGGTCCTCCCGACGCTGTTGACCCTGTTGTTGGATCAGTGCCTGGATCAAGCGGCAACGGTGTCGATGGCGCGTCCGGATCGGCAAAAGCTCTATCACCGTCAACCGATTCCTCTGACTGAGCTTGGTTATGCGGTGCCACGGATTGAAGCCACCTTGGTTCGTGACGGGGACTTTGAAAAGGTGCGTGATCACACCTTTACGCAGCTCACCGCGATGGTGGCCGATGTGCGCGGCAGCATGATGCTCCCGGTCTCCGGCAGCCCGACACGGAATTTTCAAGTGGGTCAGGTGTTGGCAGCCAAAATGCGTGAGCACAAACGTTGTCCAAGTTCCATGGAGGAACTGGAGCAGTGGTGCGAATCAGCGGGACTCCGCAAGGGTGGTCTGGAAGGCCTCAAATCGCTTCGTTACTGGCCTCAAATTGCGAGGAAATATTCCATCCCTCTTCACGACGCCTCCATGGTGAATCTCCTCTACATGGCTGTGTATGGGCGCCCCGCTGTGAAGGACACGGCTTATCGCGTGATGACTGAAAGCCGTGAATTGTCGAATTACTGCCAGGAATCGGTGCGACCGACCCACAGCCGGCGATACGCAGAAGCCTTGCAAAATCTTGATGTCGTTGAGGCCCTCGATCTATTTGTCAACGCGGTGATTGCGGATAACGCGCGTAACGCCATGCGTCGAGCAGCTCCCTTGGAGGGCGATGGTGATGGCTTGCCGGCCTATGTCCAATTGATGGATGTGATCGAAACACAGCTGGATGCCTAAGTCAGTCGCCTGCCGTTCTGCACACTGACGGCTTGTGAGTCGTGAAAGAGCAGGCATGGTTTCGACCTGAGACCCATGCGACTGCTGATGACCGAGGCTTTGGAAGCTATTGCAGATCGCTTCCATCCCCGTGAGCGAATTACTGGGATCCACAGTCTTGGCTCGGGCAATGTCAACGAGACCTTTCTCGTAACCCATGACGGACGACGTGATGGAGGAGCCTTTGTTCTTCAACGATTGAACAAAAGCGTTTTTACGCGTCCTGATTTAGTGATGCGCAATTTGGTGGCGCTTGGTGAGCATGTTCAACGCCGCTTGGAGACGCCGCCGCCGGAGTTGCAAGGGCGGCGATGGGAGGTTCCTCAGGTAGTGCCGTCTCGGCAGGAATCCAGGCCTTGGGTGGAGCACGATGGTGAGGTGTGGCGCTCGATTACTTACATCGGCGCTGCCACCACGACGGATGTGATTCGGGATTGCTTTCAAGCCAGGGAAGTTGGCTACGGCTTGGGCATGTTTCATTCCCTGATCAGTGATTTACCTGCGGATTCACTCGCGGACACCCTGGAAGACTTTCACGTCACCCCCTCGTATCTCCGGCGCTTTGATCAGGTCCTCGCGAGGTCCATTCCGCAGAATCCTTCCAAGGCGCTGACGAACGCGCTCGCTTTTGTGAATCAGCGACGGGAGGGCGCTTCCGTGCTGGAGGATGCAGTTGCTCGTGGTGAACTACACCATCGCCCGATTCATGGCGATCCAAAAATCAACAACGTCATGATGGATGAAGCCACCGGGCAAGCCGTTGGTTTGATTGATCTCGACACCGTTAAGCCAGGACTGATTCACTACGACATTGGCGATTGTTTGCGCTCCTGCTGCAATCCGGCTGGAGAAGAAGCAGAAGATCTTGACGGTGTGAGGTTTGATTTGGCTTTGGCTGAATCCATTCTCGAGGGCTATCTCTCGGTTGCTGGCAGTTTTCTGAGCGAACAAGATTGTGCTTATCTTCCCGATTGCATTCGGTTGATTCCTTTTGAGTTGGGGTTGCGCTTCCTCACGGACCATCTCGATGGTGACCGTTATTTCCGGACCAACCACCCCAATCAAAACCTGCACCGAGCCGATGTGCAGTTCCGACTCACCGAGAGCATCGACAATCAGATGCCTGAGATCCGCGCGTTGATCAGCCGTTTGCTGAACGCAGGCTGACATGGGACGACAATCTGTTGAGCTGCGTCAGGCCTCGCGCCTGATTCCCTTCGAGAGTGCTGTGCCGGCGGGCCTCCAGGTGAGTGCTGAGTTGATTTGGAATGATCGGGGTTGGCTTGAGCTGAGTTATGGGGTTCTGGCTGCTTCGTCCGTTGGCCTGTCGGACCTTGTTCTTCCCAGTGGTCTTGTTGATGGGGGGCAGTCAGAGGGTCAGCGTCGGGATGCGTTATGGACCACCACTTGTTTTGAAGCGTTTCTCGGCATGCCCGGACAGGAGGGCTACTGGGAAATCAACGTGGCGCCCAATGGTGACTGGGCTGTCTATCAATTTGATCGCTACCGCGAAGGTCAGGCTCGCCAATCCTTGCTGGATGCTCCTTGCATTGAGCTCAGACGGCGCCACCATCAGCTTCGACTGGATGCCGTGCTTCCCATCAGTCCTTGGTGGCCATCGAATGTGGCTCCTGAATTGGCCTTGACCACGGTGTTGGATTTCGGCACTGCCGGTTGCAGTCATTGGAGTGTGGCTCATCCCAACCAGGGCGCTGATTTTCACGATCGCAGTTTGTATTTGGCTCCTTAAACCGCACCGTTAGGGTTTTTGCATGTCCGCTCGGGAGAGGAGATGCGCAGGCGTCTGCTGCTCACAGGCACTTGTTGTGTTGCTGGTTTGATCGGGTTTGTTGCCGTTACGGCAGCCCGTGAACCTCAGCCTGTTGTTCCCCAAGAGTCGGCCACCCGTCCGGCCGTGGCTCCCCGTCGTTATCCGGTTGTTCCGCGCTCTGCTCAGGAGACTGCAGACCAGTTGGTCCGAGTTGAAGCAGCCCTCCGTAATCCCTCCACTTCGCCATCGGCGTTGCCGGATTTGGGTCATCAGCAGCAGGTGATCTACAGGGTTTTGTCCGCTGATACCGCGCGATCTGCTGCGGTGGTGGCCGCCCTTCCTCCGCGTTGGAAGAGTGTGGCTGAACGGCATCTTGCGGCTCGCCGAGAATTTCTGCGGATGAGTCGAGGTCGAGGTCCATCTCGACTTCCTGCTTGGCGCATCATTCAGCCAGAGCCGGCTGAGCAATTGCTGAGCTACTACCGAAAGGCTGAGGCCACGACCGGAATCGAATGGGAAGTCTTGGCCGCCGTGAACTTGGTCGAAACCGGCATGGGTCGGATCGATGGCATTTCTGTGGCGAATGCTCAGGGACCGATGCAGTTTTTACCGACAACCTGGGCTGAACCGGGGATTGGTGCTGGTGACATCCGCAATCCCCATGATGCGATTCAGGCTGCGGCGCGTTATCTCGTGCGACGAGGAGGACTGCAGAACATTCGTCAGGGCCTGTGGGGATACAACAACAGTGATTACTACGGGCGTGCAGTGTTGCTCTACGCGTCCCTCATGAAGGAGGACCCACGGGCTTACATCGGTCTCTACCACTGGGAAATCCACTTCAACTCAGCGCTTGGTGACCTCTGGCTACCGGTTGGTTATGTCCAGAACCAACCGATTGCCGTCACCACATATCTCGAGAGGAATCCGGGAAGCCGTTCCCCCAATTGATTGGACTTCCGTCCGTTGGCACTTACGCTTCAGAATCGCTTGAACTCTGCAGCGCGTGCCCAAGGAAACTTCCCACCGTGGTGATGAGCTGAAGGGACTTGGATGGCCCGATCTCGATGTGGCCCGCTACGTGGAGTTGTGGGAGTACAGACAGCGCTGGGGGGCCATGAACCTTGAGCGCGAGGACCGGCTGTTTCTTCGCAAAGCCGAAAACGCCTTACCCAAAATCCTTACTGGGCGCGCTGCGGCGAAAAAGCCCATCAACGAGAAGACCTACTACAAATGGCTTCGCTTCCACCTCGATGCCATGGAGGCCGAAGAAGCCGAGATGGCTCTCAACGAGGGTGAACGCGGAGCTTGGCCGGTGATGCTCGAAGCCGAATTGCGAATCTTGGACCATTACGAGCCTGTGCTCGGGCTGCCGGACACCCTGAAGGCCAAGGCCCTGGCACCTGTTCGGGAAACCCTGGCCAGTCAGGTTGCTGCCCTCGGTGTGACGAAGCCCTACGACTTCGAAGCAGCGCTCAACAAACTCAAAGAGACGGAAAACAGCCGCTGGAAGCATCTTCGTGATGGTGACGGAACCGATCGCACTTATCCAATCCTGAGTTCAGAGGCGATTTCCGGTTTCCGGGCAGAAGCACATCGTGAATTGCATGCTGTGATTCGCAGTACGTTCCCTTCTCTGGCTGAAACCGAGAAACCAGAGCTCTCTGACGACTAGAACTGGAGGAATACCGACCTGAAACGGTCCAATGTCCCAGCGCTTTGAGACGCTCCAGCTCCATGCGGGGCAAACCCCAGACCCCACCACCAATTCCAGAGCGGTTCCGATTTACCAGACCAGCTCATACGTCTTCAACGACGCTGAGCATGGAGCCAACCTCTTCGGGTTGAAGGAGTTCGGCAACATCTACACCCGTCTGATGAATCCGACGACGGATGTGTTCGAAAAACGAGTGGCGGCTCTCGAGGGTGGAATCGCAGCCCTGGCGACGGCCTCAGGGCAGTCTGCTCAGTTCCTCGCGATCACCAATTGCATGCAGGCGGGAGACAATTTTGTCTCAACGTCTTATCTCTACGGCGGAACGTATAACCAGTTCAAAGTTCAGTTCCCAAGGTTGGGTATTGATGTGCGTTTCGCCGACGGCGATGACGTCGAGAGCTTTGCCGCTCAAATCGACGACAACACCAAGGCGTTGTATGTGGAGGCGATGGGCAACCCTCGCTTCAATATTCCCGATTTCGCTGGCCTCTCTGCACTCGCGAAAGAGAAGGGCATTCCATTAATTGTGGATAACACGCTTGGTGCAGCTGGTGCATTGATGCGGCCGATCGATCACGGCGCTGATGTGGTCGTTGAAAGTGCGACCAAATGGATCGGTGGGCATGGCACCAGCCTTGGTGGCGTGATCGTGGATGCTGGAACCTTCAATTGGGGAAATGGCAAATTCCCGTTGATGAGTCAGCCGAGCGCTGCATATCACGGTTTGGTGCACTGGGATGCCTTTGGTTTTGGCAGTGACGTGTGCAAGATGCTTGGCGTACCGGACGATCGAAACGTTGCCTTTGCGTTGCGTGCTCGTGTTGAAGGTTTACGGGATTGGGGCCCTGCTGTCAGCCCCTTCAATAGCTTTTTGCTGTTGCAGGGATTGGAAACACTCAGCCTTCGGGTGGAGCGCCATACGGAGAACGCGATGGCACTGGCGCTTTGGTTGAAGGACCACCCCAAGGTGGCCAGTATTAGTTATCCAGGCCTTTCTGATGATCCGTATCACCAGCGTGCCAAGCAATATCTCACTGGCCGCGGCATGGGTTGCATGTTGATGTTCTCGCTTAAGGGTGGATATGACGATGCTGTGAATTTCATCAATAGCCTTAAGTTGGCCAGCCATTTGGCCAATGTGGGTGATGCCAAAACATTGGTGATTCATCCTGCCTCGACCACCCACCAGCAGCTCAGTGAAGACGAACAGGCCTCGGCTGGCGTTACGCCAACGATGGTTCGTGTGTCGGTTGGCCTGGAGCATATCGACGACATTAAGGAAGATTTTGAGCAAGCCCTCGCTGTTCTGAGCTGATGATGAATGGGTGACCTATGGCTCTAATTCTTCCTCGCAGCTATCACAAAATTGCGGCGATTGAGCGCAACAGGATCTCCTGGATTGAGCCAAAACAGGCTGAGCGTCAGGACATCCGACCCCTTCGGATTGGCATTCTCAATATCATGCCGTTGGGGAAACAATACGAGTTCAATTTGTTGCATCCCCTCGGCTTATCTGTTCTTCAGATTGAGCCGATTTGGATTCGTTTAGCGTCCCACGCCTACAAAAGCTGGGATCAAAATCATCTCAACCAGCTCTATGTGACCTGGGAGCAAGCCTTGGCCCAGGGCCCTCTTGATGGCTTGATTATCACCGGTGCCCCTGTTGAGCATCTTCCCTTTGATCAGGTCACGTATTGGTCAGAGTTGGTGACATTGATCGAGCAGGCACGGCACACCTGTGCGAGCACTCTTGGTCTGTGCTGGGCTGGCTTTGCCATGGCCTATCTCGCTGGCGTGGACAAGATTCCCTTTGAGCAGAAGCTCTTCGGGATCTATCCACTTCGCAGCTTGATTCCCGGCCATCCCCTGATGGGCACCCAAGACGATCATTTTTATTGTCCTCAGAGCCGTTATGCAGGTTTGCCGGATGCGGCGATGGAATCTGCGCAGCGTCAGGGTCGGCTCCGTCTGCTCGCCTATGGAGAGCAAGTCGGATACACCATTTTCGAAACACCCGATCAGCGTCAGTTGATGCACCTGGGCCACCCGGAGTACAACGTCGGCCGTTTACAGGCTGAGATGGAACGAGACAAAGCTCGAGGAGATGTTCCTCCTCCAGAAAACTTTGATTCGGATCACCCCAAAACCCTCTGGCGCTCCCACCGCAATCTGCTGTTTCAGCAGTGGCTTTGGTTCTGTTATCAGCGTGTGAGTTTGGTCGGCTGAGGGGTTGTCTCCGCAGCAGGTTGAACGGGTTCGTTCAACTGATGGTCCGGAGCGGCCTTGCGGTTCAGCTCGCGCTCCAAGGCTTCAACCCTGCGTTCTCGCAGACAATGTCTGCAGCCGCCAAGGGTTTGTAAGTGCTTTTCCGGGGTGATCGTGATGGCGCGAACTGGGTGCTTACGGCACCGCAATTTCACCGGGCTTTTGTAACTGCGCCAGATGATTTCGCTGTAATCAAACTGATCTCCGAAGCGTGTTCGTGCTCTCTCGAGGAATTCCTCGTGTGTGATCCGTGCTCCCATGGCAGAAATGTATGGGAAGACCCGTCGTTCTGGCTTCAAGCGTTATCCGTCGTCATGGTTTGACGCTTAAGTCAGCAGAGTGGGTGACGTTGACCACTGCTGTCGCCCGATGTTGTCGGATGAGGTCTCGTCTGCACTTTGGACACTGCATTCAGGCTGGCTGGGTGCCGAGCTTGCGCACCAGTGGCGTCGACACTTGCAAGAGCAGGTCGATTGGCAGCAGCCCACCGTCCAGGTGTATGGACGTCGTCACCCTGTTCCTCGCCTTACCACATTCCTCGCTGAAGAGGGCTTGCGATATCGCTACAGCGGGACCGTGCACAACGGCGAGGGGTGGCCGCTGTGGTTTCGTCCCTTATTGGATCGTGTGAATGAAGCCTGTGATGTTCGTTTCAATGGCTGCCTGTTGAATCTTTATCGCAACGGCGACGACCGAATGGGATGGCACGCCGACGATGAACCGGAGATCGATCAGCAGTGCCCAATTGCCTCGTTGTCATTGGGTGGCAGTCGTGATTTTGTGTTGAGAGAACGCACTGCCTTGAAGAGGAAGGTGTCGCTTCAGCTGTCGGATGGTGATCTTCTTGTCATGCACCCCGGGTGTCAGCAGCGTTGGATGCACTCCCTGCCGACGCGAAGACGGGTCTTAAGCACGCGGATCAATTTGACGTTTCGCTGTTTTCAATCGGCTTGATTACACAAGATTGGTCAAGATCCAGCCCCAGATTGGTGTGCTCACGGCCGCCAGAATGGTGGTTCTCAAGACCAGACTTGCCGCCACGCTTTGGTCGTGGCGGACAGCTTCTGCAATCAACAGGATGGAGATTGCTGTCGGAGCGGCTGCCTGCAGTGTTAGGGCTTGCACCATCACCGGTTTGAGATTGAGCGCTGAGGTCAACACGAACATCACCATTGGAAATCCGACCAACTTGATCAAGGTGGCGGTGGTGATTCCCGTGGAGGTTGGAGGCTGTTGATCAGATCCCTCGGACCACACACTGCCCAGGCGCATGCCGACGACTGTGAGGGCCAACACAATCACGATCCGCGAGGGCAGCCAGAGCATCGAGGCAACCTCGCTAGCCCAAGGCGTGGCCACCACAACCAAGGCCCCCAACAGTCCCTTCATCGCAGGGCTGGAGCTAAGGCTGTTGACCAGATCATGCAGGGGGCGGTTGTTGTGCTCGCCAGGTTGGGCAAGCAGCAAGGGGCCGATGCTCCAGGTGAGCAGGGTGGCGCCAAGGTCGTACCCGATGCTGATCGGGAGGGCTTCGGCTGGCAGGAGGGCCAGGGCAACGGGGATGCCCACATAGGCGGTGTTGCCAACGCAGCACCCCAGCTTGTTGCTTCTGTGGTGGAGTGGCTTTTGCAGCAGTGGTGCTGACCAAATCAGCGTTTGCATCAGTCCGATGGCTGCGACGGCCAGACCAGCTGCCTCCAGCATCTGCAGGCTGAGGCCCCCCTTCAGAAGCAGACCCATGACGCTGATCGGCACGCCAAAACGCACCAAGGGAGCTGCGATGCGTTGGCCAATTAAAGGTTGTCGACGTCCGATCCAGAAGCCCACGACCAGCGAGGGCAACAGTTCCAGTAGCAACCGCAGCACGCGGTGTTTCACGGAGGCTCTTTATTCAACAGGCCCAAGGCGACCCTCCTCTGTGCCAAACTGCTCACCGTCCATTCACTGAGAGGTGAGCTGGGATGAAACGCTCGTTGCGCCTGTTAATGCGTCGTCATGGTCTGCTCGAGCGCTTGGAGCGGCTGCAGGTTCTTCTCTCGGTTCAAATTGAGACGCTGCCTCTTGGCAATGAAAGCTGGCTCGACACAGAACGTGAATTGGTTGCTGTTGAGCGCGCACTTGAGCGCATTCCAGCCTTTGATCTTTGAGATCTGCTGAACGGTTCTGTTATGGGCTTCGCCATTCGGCGTGATGATGGTGAGATGGATGCATATACAAAACAGATTTTCGCAAGTTACGACGATGCTTATGAAGAGTTAGAACGCTATTACCGAGACTTTTGTTGCTCTGATGATGAGCGTGTGGAATACAGTATTGTCAAATTAGACGAAAAAAATTGATATTATTGGGTTAATTTATTCTTAATTTTGCATCTGGTTAAGGAACTGGCGACTGCGTTCCTCTTGTGCATTGTTGAAGAAGGATTTGGGGTCGGACGTTTCAATCACCCGGCCATGGTCCATGAACATCACGCGGTCTGCGACCTCTCTGGCGAACCCAAGTTCGTGGGTGACCACCACCATCGTCATTCCCCCTTTGGCGAGCTGGCGCATCGCGTCCAAAACCTCCTTGACCCGTTCGGGGTCCAAGGCACTGGTGGGTTCATCGAACAGCATGACTTCTGGCTCGAGGGCTAAGGCGCGGGCGATGGCGACGCGCTGTTGTTGGCCACCGCTCAGCTGCGCCGGAAATTTATGGGCCTGCTCTCGAATGCCCATCTGGTCCAGTAGGTCGATGGCCTGCTGCTCGGCTTCGTCCTTGGGGCGCTGTTGCACCTTGATGGGGGCCAGGGTGATGTTGTCGATGATCGACAGGTGAGGGAAAAGATTGAATTGCTGAAACACCATTCCCACCCGACGGCGAATGGCCCGCACCTGGCGTTCTTCATGGGTGGCATCCAGTCGCACGCCGAGGACATCGAGTTGCCCACCATCCAAGGTTTCAAGACCGTTAAACGTCCGAATCAGGGTGCTTTTCCCAGAGCCTGATGGTCCCATGACGACCAGCACCTCACCGCTGGTGACCTCCAACGTCACCCCGTCGAGGGCGCGAAGCCCTGGGGTGTAACTCTTCACCAGATCGGTGGCGCGAATCGCAACGGTCATCGGTTGGAACGAACAGGGTCGAGCTGGATCTCGAGGTGACGGGCCAGCAAAGCCATCGCCGTGCACGCCAGCCAGTAAACCGCAGCTAACCAGAGGTAGACCTCTAGATAACGTCCGATAAAGGCCGGATTCGCAAGCAAGCTTCGGCTGATTCCGAGGAGTTCAACCAGTCCAAGAATGGCCATGAGACTGGTGTTTTGCAGCAGCCCTACCGCTTGATTGGTCAGTGATGGCAGGGCAATGCGAAGGGCTTGAGGCAACACCACCAATTGCAGGGTCTGCCGGGGGGAGAGCCCCAACACTTGAGCGGCTTCCTGTTGGGTCGGCGGGATGGATTGCAGGCCGCCGCGGACGTCTTCGGCGATGTAAGCCGCCGCGAACAGGGCAAACGCGACCACAGCTCGCAGCACCCGGTTGATTTCCAATCCTGGCGGCAGGAACAGCGGAATCAGGAGTTGACCGAAGAACAGAACGGCAATGAGCGGGACTGCTCGCATCAGTTCGATGTATCCCACGCTGGTCCAACGCAGGACCGGTAGAGAACTGCGTCGCCCCAGTGCTAGAAGCACGCCCATCGGAAGTGCGAGTAGCCCGCTTCCGGCGGTCAAGAGCAGCGTGAGTGTGAGGCCTCCCCAGTCGCGCGTTCCCACTGGGAGGAGGCCAATGCCGCCAGCAAGCAGCCACAGGCCGACGGGGGCCATGGCAATCCACGTGATCGGTAGAGCTTTGCGCCACAGACCTGTTCGGGGGCCAGCCAAGGTGAGAGTGATCAATACGATCAGACCGGCAATCCAAAGCAGGGGTCGCCAGCGTTGCTCCTCTGGGTAGCTGCCAACGGCATAGAGCGGAAGATTGCTGCGTACCACCGCCCAGTCGGCTCCGACAAGAAGCCAGTGCAGCACTGACCAGCCTCCCCAACCCAAGAGAGCGATCAAGGTGAGTGTGATGAGACGGTCCAGTGCCTTGTTCATCAACGACTCCTCCGCAGTCGACCGAGGACCCAACCGTTGAAGGCCGTCATCCCTCCGCTGATCAATAGGTTCAGCAATAGGAAACTCACCAATAGAAGGAGAAACCCTTCGATGGCCCGACCGGTTTGGGTGATGGTGGTATCGCTGACGGCATAGAGATCTGCATAGCCAACAGCAATGGCCAGGGTGCTGTTTTTGGCAAGGTTGAGGTATTGACTCGTGAGCGCTGGCAAGATCGCTGGCAACGCCTGAGGCAGGACGATTCGGCGCAGGCCAAGACCTTCTCCAAGCCCAAGGCTTCTGTAGGCCTCCCATTGACCTCTTGGTACGGCGTTGATGCCGCCCCGAACAATCTCGGCGATGGATGCCCCCGTAAATACGGTAAGTCCGGTGAGGACAGCGCAGAATTCAACACTTAAGGGGAGCCCCAAGATATTGATGCCTTGATTCGACAGTTGGATGAGTCCACCGATTGGAGTTTCAGGGAGGCCAAGAAACGCGACGAAATACCAGAACAACAACTGCAGGAGCAGTGGAACTTGGCGGATGACGGCGACATAGCCGCTGGCCAGAGTGCGCAGCAGATGGTTGGAACTAATGCGTGCAGCCCCTGCTGTGATGCCGAGCAGAGTTGCCAACACAAGTCCCGCCAGAATGACCTTGAGGCTGTTCATCCAGCCGATCAGAAGGGCCCACAAGTAGCTGTCGGAAGGGGAGTATGGCAGCGCGGTTTCAGCCAGTGCGAAGCCAGCTGGCCGGCTAAGCCAGCTGAATCCAAGCCCGAGGCCTGTGCGGATCAGGTTCACGGTGAGGTTGTTGACCAGCAATGCCAGCACTGCCAGCAGCAAGGCGGCAAGTGCGAGCTGAATCAGAACAGTTTTCCGACCCATCAGGTGAATGGAGGCGCGATCATGAGCCCACCGTCCTCCGCGAGGCGATTGGCGCCCCGAGGGATATCAACGGCACTCTTTGGCCCGAGATGCCGGTCGTAGATCTCGCCGTAGTTTCCGGTGGCACGAATAATTTGCACCACGAAATCATCAGCAAGTCCAAGCTTGCTACCGAGTCCGCCGTCGATGCCAAGAAAGCGCCGAAGTGCGGTTTGACTTGGGTCTGCTTCGGCTTTGCTCACCATGGCGTCCACGTTGTTCTGTGTGATGCCCCGTTCTTCGGCCTCGATGAGGGCATACACAGCCCAAGTCATGGCATCAGACATGCGTTGATCTCCGCCGACAACGGCGGGAGCCAAGGGTTCCTTACTGAGTCGTTCGCCAAGGATTTGATGGGCGTTAGGGGCGGCGAATCCAGATCGTGCTGCTGCCAGTTGTGAACGGTCTGATGTCATCGCGGCACAGCGCCCTTGCAGATACCCCCCCACGACTTGATTGAGGTCTTGGTATTTGATCGGTGTATAGGGCAGCCCCTGGGCAGAAAAAGCATCATTGAGGTTCTGCTCGGTGGTGGTCCCGGACCCCACGCAGATTGGCTTGCCGCGCAGGTCATCCATCGAACGCACACCACTGGCGGTTGGTACGAGGAGTCCCTGCCCGTCGTGGAAGACCACTGGGCCAACACTGAGGCCATTGCCACCGCTGGCATCTCGACTGAGGGTGTGTGTGGTGTTTCGCGACAAGAGGTCGATTTCACCGGAACGCAGTGCTGTGAAGCGTTCCGGTGCTGTCAGTGGGCGGTATTGAACGCTTTCTGAATCACCGACGAAAGCCGCTGCCATCGCCCGGCAAATATCAATATCCAAACCCGTGTAGCGGCCTTCTGGGCTGAGAAAACTGAATCCCGGAATTTTGCCGCTGACGCCGCAGAGCAATTCACCTCGTTGGCGGACAAGATCGAGGCGAGAGGTTTCGGCATCACTGAGCGATGCACAACTACTGAGCAGACCACTCAGGCCCGCCAACGCTCCGATCAGAAGGAATCGACTGAATCGGATCATTGGCGATGGTACGGATCGGATGGATTGTCCCAGATCTCCTTTCATGTCGGGCAAATGCACCTAACTTTTTGGTAACTGACTTTCCCTAATGCGGGCCGCCGTGCCGTTGGTGGCATCTGTTTTGGTTTCTCTGCTCTCAGCAGCAACTCCTTGCCATGCTTGGGATCATGGCGATCGGCAGGCTTACAACAACAAAATGTCGCTCTTAAAAGTTCTCGTGGATGGTGCGAAGGATAGAGCCTCAAACAGCGGAGATTTGGAAACACTTTGTTTGTTGATGAGTATCGGTAACGACGTCACGTCTCAATATGTGCAGCTCAATCCAGCTGATCAACAAGTCAAAATTCGATTGTCCAATATGAAAACGGATATGACATCTTGCTTGGCTCTGATGCATCAGCTGGATCAGTCGATCTGATCCTGAGCTTTAGGCATGTGCTGACTCTTGGCCGCCGATGCGTTCAAACAGATTCAAGCTCTCCTCATTTAGGCCCACAACCTCAACGACAGATCCACCATTGCGGAATTTGCGGATGATTTGGTCCAGCGCCGCGACACCGCTTTGATCCCAGATATGGGCGGATGACAGATCAATGGTGATTTTGGCGGGGTGATCGTGGAGATCGAAGCCCTGGAGGAAATACACCTTGCTGACGAAGAAGAGCTGGCCGGTGACGCGATAACAGCGTTCCTCGTCGCTGAGATCAATGGTGTCTACCTGGATCACCTTGGCCACTTTGCGGCTAAACAGAATTCCAGCAAGGGCAACACCAGCAAGAACCCCAAGTGCAAGGTTGTGAGGTGTGGTGAGCATGGTGACGGCAAAGGTCATCAACATCACCGAGGTATCGCTCTTGGGAATCTGCCGAAGGTTGCGCAGACCGTTGATGTCGGCGGTGCTGACGGCGATGCTGATCATCACTGCCACGAGTGCAGCCATTGGGATCTGCTTGAGCCAGGGACCTGCCAGCAGGATCATGGCCAGCAGACTGACACCGGAGAACAAGGTGGAGAGACGGGTGCGTCCGCCGTTGTCCACATTCATCACGGACTGGCCAACAAGGGCACAGCCAGCCATGCCTCCAAACAACGACGACACGATGTTGGCAATGCCTTGACCGCGCGCCTCCGTGTTTTTGTTCGTTGTCGTGTCGGTCTTGTCGTCGAGAATGTCTTGGGTGAGGAAGGTCTCCATCAGACCGACCAACGAAATGGCTAGTGCTGTTGGCAGGACAAGTCCGAGGGTGTCGAGATTGAAGGGAACGCCGCCTGCTCCAAACGGAATGCTGAAGGTTGGAAGACCGTCTGGAAGCGTGCCGAGGCTGCTAACGGTTGGGATGTCAAAGCTGAGCCCCACGCTGATGGCAGTTAGTACGACGATCGCGACCAGTTGTGATGGAACGACTCGAGTGAGGCGTGGGAGGCCGTAAATGATGGCTAAACCCAGCACAACGAGGCCCCACACAATCGGAATCTGTCCTCCGTGGGGCAGCAACGACGCTCCATCGCTGTGATGAAAATCCAACCCCAGCTGCGGTAGCTGTGCCTGAAAAATCAGAAGCGCCAAAGCGTTCACAAAACCGCTGAGAACCCCTTGGGGGACGAAGCGCATTTGATAGGCGAGTCTCAAGTAACCCCAGAGGATCTGGAGGACGCCAGTGACCAACCCTGCAACCATCAGGTACTGCACGCCAAGCCCGGGACCGCGAGCTTCACCGGTGGCGACGAGGCCCGTCATCAACAGAGCCGTGGAGCCTGTTGCAGACGTGATCATGGCCATCCGACCACCCACGACAGCGATCGTGAGTGAAAGGCAGAACGCTCCGAATAGGCCCACTTTCGGATCGACGCCAGCGATTCCTGAAAAAGCAATCGCCTCAGGAATCATGGCGAAGGCCACGACCAGTCCTGAGAGAAGGTCCTTGCTCGGGTTCGCAAACCACTGGTTCAGCACGGACGGGCTGGATCGCTGGGCCATCACCGGATTCCATCGGCAGCCGCGACCGTAGAACACGAGATATCCCTTCAGATGCCTAAACGTCCTGCCTGTCCGATTCCGTGCTCTGCGATCGGCTCAAAGGGCAGAACGCTTGATCCAATGGCCGTCGACGTCGTCGGTGACGTGCCTCCGAGTCGTCTTGACGATCGGGTGGTTGCGTCTGTCTGGTCACACGCTTTGCGCATGACGGCATGGTGTTCCTGGTAGTTGAGGGCAGGCGTTTGTTAGCAACATTTAGATAGAAATGAGAACCATTCTTGTATTGAACTTCTTGGATTTGACTGATGAATCAAATGTCACTAGAGTTAAGAGTGTTATTGCAAGTTGGTTGTGACAAAAGCCAAATGTGCGTGCACTAAATGTTCATGTGAGGTCGAAGAGTCGAGTGCTGTTTCGCTCAATGGACAGCTCTTCTGCTCTAAGCCATGTTCCACGGGTCATGTCAATAACGAGCCCTGTCATGGCAGTGGTTCTTGTGGCTGCACCTGCGGGGATTGAAGCTTTCCCAATTAATCCGATAAAAGCTTAAATATTTAGGGTTGGTTTAATAGCCTTTGTCAATTGCTCAGCGGAGTTGATTGTATTGGATTGATTCCTTTTTTATCTATATACTCGTGGATATGGCGCTATTTTGATACATGCGCAATTGATTCCGCCAGGAATCACCCTTGAGCAGTAAGGCCTAAAGCATGAAATATGCGTTGTATATTGCTATTAGAGGCGAGAAAGGTCCCATTGCTCGATTGATTGAGTTTTGCGGGTGAGGCTCAGTCTTCTCTTTGCATCATTCAATTCATTGTCAATGCATTGGATTAGAGGAAAAAATATGCTTTAGGCTCACCTCGAGCTGCCTGAAGCTGGCGCTAGAGAAGTATCTGCATTCAACCTGCTTATTACGATGCATTCGATAGTGATTATTGATGCTTAGTTTGACTCAATGGCAGATACCTTTAAATTGCCTATTCTGAGATGAGCCATGGGGAAGGAAGAAGTTCTTGCTCAGATTATTGATTTAGCAGAAAAAGCTAGCGATGAGATAGCTAAAGAGTATTTGCTGGCTGAAGCTGATAGTATTATCAGCCAAATGGAGAGTGGAGAGTTTTCCTTAGATTTTCTCTTTTTGCTTGGAGAGAGGATGGAGTATGAAGGTCTGAGGGTATTTGATTAGGTATAGGTGATATGACTGATGCTTGATCATTTGTAGTGATAGATCGCCTTGAGGGCTTTTGGCTGAGAACGATGTCTTCTCTGATCAAGCTAGAACAGCACTTTTTAGCAGTGCACCGCAGCGATAAAGGGCTTGATATTTCTGATTAAAAGAATGCTAGAGGAAGAGGTTCCCATGCATTGATCGATTTCTGCCTGTGCG